>Ga0307374_10000015_pt1 | contig 237517 bp, 178 predicted proteins | sample OX3MG_FD_202532 | JGI IMG/M metagenome (GOLD analysis project Ga0307374, IMG submission 202532) | Soil microbial communities from Risofladan, Vaasa, Finland - OX-3 | ecosystem: Environmental > Terrestrial > Soil > Coastal area > Acid sulfate soil | place: Finland: Risofladan, Vaasa...
CCGAAGCGGCCCACCGGAATACGTTCCGGCGTTATGTTGGGAACCTGTGCCAGCATGTCGCTCCGCACCAGCGCCGGGGCGATGGAGTTGACCGTGATGCCCTCCCGCGCCAGCCGCTGCGCGTAATACCGCGCCAGTCCGTGCATGCCGGCCTTCGAGGCGGCGTAATGCGGGCCGATCCCGCCTCCCACCTGCGCCGCCACCGATGACACGTTGATAATCCGCCCCCACTTGCGGGCCCGCATGCCGGGGACGACGGCCTGCGTCACCAGAAAGCACGATTTCAAATTCACGGTGATCACTTCGTCCCAATCCTGCTCGGTGATTTCCTCGATGGGTTGCGGCCGGGAGATGCCCGCGTTGTTGATGAGAATGTTGATAGGCCCCAGCCGGGTTTCGGTTTCGCTCGCCAGCCGCGTCACTTCCTCGCTGCGGGAGACGTCCGCCTGGATGATCACGCACCGGCGCCCGAGGCCGATGATCTGCGACTCCACTTCGGCAGCTTCCGCCGCGTGGCTCACAAAGTTCACCGCGATGTCCGCTCCGGCCCCGGCCAGCGCCACCGCAATGGCGCGCCCAATCCCCGGCTTGCTCCCGTAACCAAAGCAACTCTTCCTTCAAGATTTTCCATGACAACATGGTACACGCTTTGCGCGGGTTGACGAAGGCACTTGCTTTGCCAGCCGCGAAAGGCTCGGTGCGGAGAGCTGGCGGCTGAAGGCTGTGAGCGATCATGGCGATTTTGCTTGACAGGAAGAGCCTAGTGTGGTAGTCTTATTCTGTGCCTGAGAGCTGCCGGGCCTGGCTGTTCTTATGGCGTGCTTGACGTTTGCTGAGCGCTCGGTTTGTACGTGAACGACGGACAAAAGCCCGCTGCGAACAACAGCGGTTGTTGGAGGACGAGAAGGTTGTTTTTTCGCCGGTTTTGGGACGAATGGGACGAAAAAGATGTTATTTTAAAAAACAAAGCCGAGAAGCTATTGAAAATAAATGATCAGGACAAAAAACAAACCCAAACAAACCCAAAAACGAAGCCGGGAAGCTGTTGAAAATACGTAGCTGTGGAAAAAACAAACCCAAAAACAAACCCGGCCATGTTGTTGAAAATAAATAACAGATAAAAAACGAACCGAAGACGCCTTCTGCGTGTTTGATCCCCACTCAGAACCCACTCTCACCAGTCATGGACGCTGCCGTCTTTGCGGCGGGCGAGCGGCAAATAGGACCGCCGGTAGGGATACTTTTTGGCCAGTTGCTCGTTGACGTCGGTCCCCAATCCCGGCGAGTCTTCAACGTTTATGTAGCCCCCCTGGAACACCGGCCCGCCCGGCATCACCTGGCGAGCAACCTCGGGAAAGAAGACCATCTCCTGGATGCCGAAGTTCTGGAGCGCCAGGTCGAGGTGCACGCTCGCGGCGTGTGCGGGCGGTCCAACGTCCGCGGGCCCGTGCCAGGCGGTCTTCACCTGGAAGAACTCGGCCAGCGAGGCCAGCTTGCGCGCGGGGGTCAGTCCTCCGATGTGGGTGACGGCGCAGCGCAGGTAATCGATCAGCCGTTCGGTGATGAGCGGCACAAAGTCGAGCGGCGAATGTATGATCTCACCCATGGCGATGGGCGTGGCAGACCGCTGCCGGACGAGGCGCAGGCCGTCTTTGGCTTCCGGCGGCACGGGGTCTTCAAGAAAGAACAGCCGGTAAGGCTCGAGCTCCTGCGCCAGCCGCGCGGCCTCAATGGGAGCCAGCTTCTGGTGAACATCGTGCAGCAGTTCAACCTGGTCGCCCAGCTCCAGGCGCAGCCGCTCAAACAATTTGGGAATGGTGCGCAGGTACGGGCCGGGTTCAAACACTTCAGTTGCGGGAAGGTCGGCCTGCTGGTCTACACGTCCCGCTGTCTCTTCAGATGTTTTCTTAACCGACGTTCCATAAGTGCCTTCGAGTCCCGGGATCGCCACCTGCGCGCGCACGGCCTTGAAGCCGCGTGCCATGGCGCGCCGGACCGCCTCTTCGGTCTCGTCAAAGTTATTTCCGGTGGCGTGCGTATATGCCAGCACTCCGCGCCGCATGCGCCCGCCGAGCAACTGGTAAACAGGCATGCCGGCCAGCTTGCCCTTGATGTCCCACAGCGCCAGGTCGATGCCCGCAAGCGCCGTCATCTGCACCGGGCCGGAGCGCCAGTAGGGAGCGCGGTAGAGGCATTGCCAGATGTCCTCCACCTGTCCCGGGTCGCGGCCGATGAGCATGGGCGCGATGTGCTTTTCGAGCGTGGTGGCCACGGCCAGTTCGCGGCCGTTGAGCGTGGCGTCTCCCACACCGTAAAGTCCCGGCTCGCTGGTCAGGATCTTGACCAGAACGTAATTGCGGTCCGGGCAGGTGACAATCACGCGCACTTCGGTGATTTTCAGGGGTGGCCGGCCGTGCATTGTGGGTTTGTCGGTTTTCTTCCGGGCACGGGGAAGCCCCATCACCAGCACGTTGTCCTTTTTCCTGGTGCGGGCTTTCTGCCCGCGCCGGGGCGGTTCAGATTTCGCAGTTTTCATGGAAGTGATTTTCGGCCAAAGCGCGCTGCAATACAACGCGTTCTTTTATCGAAGGCTCCGCGGCGAACAGTTCAAGGCTCGCAGGGCATGAGGATGCGCACGACGCCGGCGCCCGCACAAATGCCTGGGAGGCGTGCATGCCCCGACCGGGCTGCCTGTTCATCCTCTGGGAATTTTATGGGCGGATGACAACAACGTGGGGGCTTGAAGGAAGGCTGAAATTTGCTCCACGCTCGTGGTTCAATTCCAGGGTGGCGGGAACATTCAACTCGGCAATCGGGACCTTTTTTGTCCACGATCCGCTGTTCCAGTAATCGGCGCTGGTATAGATGGCGCCGCCGACGATGGTGTACCTGGTGATCTCTTCTTTGTGCCCGTCGCGGTACACGAGCACTGCGGGCGGAAGCTCACGCGGCGGCTCGACGGCTGCACTTTCCTGCGGCGCTATAGTGCGCATACTCCCGGCTTTTGCGGAACCCTTTTCGCCTGTTTGCGAGCTGGCCATAGTCTGGCCGGAGTCCGTGACGCGCACCCAATGGTTGCCCCGGAGTTCCAGCATCAGGGATTCAGGCGGAGGAGGAGGCGGTGCTTCGGCGCGAGGCTGATCTCTTTCAACAACCACCACCCGCGACGGCTCCGTCTCTGAAGGAGACGGTTCGGAATAGTAGTCCGAATAATCGTAAGGATACAGGTACGGCAAGACGCCGGACCGGTAACCGCGGGAACGCCTGTGCCCTCTTGTTCCAATCAGGTAACCACCTTGGTGGCCACCCCTGAAGGGAACGTGCGACCGTGCTCCGAAGCCCGCGCCGCGCCCGGTTAGAACACCTCTCTGACACTGGGAAGGCAACGGGAAGGCCATCGCACCGAGTATGGCCAAAACTAACGCTACGGTAATTTTCTTGCCCATGGCGACCCCTGCCGAGTTCCCAGACCGGACACACTTGCCTTTCTATCGCTAGATATAGTACTGAAAGCCCCCAAAGTCAAGTTGGGTAAACACCCTAGTACTACTACGGACGCAGCAGCCCGCTGCCAATGCAGGTTTTTCTGTAGCGAGCTTTTCACGCAGGAATACAGAAAGCTTCTCGCAGGAGCGCTTCATAAACTTTGGCAAGACCAATAAATAAGCTTTGCCTGGCACATGGTTACCGGGAGCCGACAAGAGTGGGGTCCAGCCGATTACTAGACACTGCAAGAGCTTCGGTTAGGTGTGCCGGTTCCACCTTTTACAGACAATTTGCAGAGCCGAAGTCATTTCGGAGAGATATTGGGTATATGGAATTACAGATTTCAGCAGGCGCCCGGGCCGGGGGAATATCCCGGATCGGGCTCATGGCGGAGGGATTTGGGATTTGCTGTGAAACCTTTTTGTGGCGGGACTCGTCCGGCATACTAAGCAAAACGACACCCGTGATTGCCGGCCGGTTTTGCGGACGAGGTTTCAGGGAAATGAGAGCAAAAAACTTCCTCTACCTGACCGGAATGCTGGCCGCGGTTCTGGCAATGGCGCTTTGCGTCAGTCCGCCAGCGAGGGCGCAAACGGTGGCGGGCGGGACCGTGGAGGGAGAAGTTCGCGGGCCCGGGGAAGTTGCGGTGCCCGGTGCGAGGGTTATCCTCTTCAACCCGCAAACACGCCAGCGCAAGCAGACCTGGTCTGACGAAGCGGGGAATTACATTTTCAGGGATGTGGCGCCGGGCGAGTACCGTGTGATCGTGATGATCCTGGGATTCCGCCCCTCGCTGCTGGGGCCTGTGACGGTCACGGCCGGCAAGCCTGCTGCGCTGAATGCCACTCTGGCGCTGGCGAAGCCGGGCGAGTCCGCTGGCTTTGGCGGTTTCAGGCGGCCGGGCGCAGGCAGGCCGGGCGTGGGGCGGGCCGGTGCGGGGGAAAGTGCTGCGCAGGGACAACAGCGAGGCGCGTCCGGGCAAGCCGGCAGGGGGAACGCACGCGGTTCGTTTCCGGCGGAAGGCGGCATGGGCCTGGAAAGCGCAAATGATCTGAACAGTATTCTGGCGGAAGCGGGCGAAAGCGATGCCAGCGGCGGTTTGCGCTTCTCAGCAGAGGGCGGAGGAACAGGACAGACGGGCCAGGAAGGGGCCGGTGTTGGAAGCGACCTCGCGGGCGCGGCGGGCGCGAGCGATTCCTTCTTGCTGGCTGGCAATGTTGTGAATGCCAGCGCACCTCCCATGGGTCGCGGGGGCCGGAGACGCTTTAACCGGTTTGGCGGTGGGCCTGGCGGACCGGGTGGCGGTGCAGGCATGCCGTTTGGCGAGAGTGGCGGCGGCGACCGGGTCTTTTTCTTTGGCGGCTTCCGCGGGGCCGGGGCCAACCGGCTTCGCGGGAACATCTCTGACACCTACACCAACTCGGCCTTCGACGCCCGGCCCTATCCATTGAACACTCCTTCGCAGCCCCAGGCCCCTTTTTATCGCGAGCTTTTCGGTATTTCACTGGGCGGCCCGCTGAACATCCCGAAGATCTACAACGGCGGCAACAAGACCAGCTTCTTTGTCAATTTCAACATCACGCGCGGCACCACTCCGGAAAATATTCTGGCCTCGCTTCCCACGGCGGTGGAACGTCTGGGCGATTTTTCAGCTACAACGATTCTTTCGGGACAGCGCGCCGGAACAATGCCGGTGATCTATCAGCCTTCGGCGGCCCTGGGCCCTCGAACCGCTTTTGCAGGGAATGTGATCCCGTCATCGATGATCAACTCTGCGTCGCTTGGGTTGCTGCAATACCTTCCACTTCCCAACTTGCCGGGGCAGGTGCAGAACTACCACGTGCAACTCTCACTACCAACGTCCAGCCAGAGGTTCATGGCGAGAGTCGGCCAGCAGATCTCAAGCAAGGACAACCTGGCGGTGATGTACTTCTACAACTCCTCTCATAATGACGGCATCACCGGGTTCCCGAACATCACATCCACCAGCACGACGCGCATGCAGAATGTCAGCGTGACTGAAACACACAACTTCGGCACAAAAACCGTGAACGACTTTTCTGCCAACTTCAACCGCGCACGGACCTTCGTGACGAATCCGTTTTCCTACAACCAGAATATCGCAGGTGCACTGGGCATCCAGGGGGTTTCACAGGCCCCCATGGACTGGGGTCTGCCTTCGATTGGCTTCAACAACTTCAGCGGCTTGAGCGATGCAACTCCCTCGCTCACGCGCAATCAGACCCTGAGCTTTTCAGATTCCCTGGTTCACAGCATGGGCAAGCACAACCTGGAGTTTGGTGCGGGGATAACAAGGATCCAGTTGAACTCATTGACAAATCCGGACGCGGCAGGGAGCTTCTCCTTCACCGGCTACACGACCAGCGATTTTACGACACAGGGAACGCCGGTCCCCGGCAGCGGCTATGATTTTGCTGACTTTCTGCTGGGCCTTCCCCAGACGACTTCCGAGCGCTACGGCATCCCGGCGAACTACCTGCACTCATCCCGCTACGATGTTTACGGTCAGGATGACTGGAGAATTTCTGACCATTTGACGCTCAACCTCGGCGGGCGATGGGAGTATGCTGCGCCGTTCACCGAGAAATACGGCCACCTGTCGGACCTGGCGCTGGGGCCCAATTTCACGACAGCGGACGTGGTGACAGGTCAAAATCCGGGAAGCCTGCCGGCTTCATTGCTGCAAGGACACCCGGCGAATCTGGCGCCGCGTGTTGGCGTTGCCTACCGGCCGTGGATTTCACACACAATGGTTGTGCGCGCGGGTTATGGCATTTTTTACGACGAGTCGATTTACCAGAACCTGGTGAACAACTTGCTCAACCAGGCCCCGTTTGCCACCACGAGCACGCTGGTGACCAGCCCCACGCAGATCCTGACGCTCCAGAACGGCTTTCCGGCCATCAGTCCGGGCACGGTGAGCAACACCTTCGCCGTCGATCCCACTTTTCTTACTCCTTACGCCCAAAGCTGGAATGCGATGATCGAGCAGGACCTCAGCCAGTCCTACATTCTGTCGGTGGCTTATATCGGGACGCGCGGTACGCACCTGAACCTGCTGCTGGTGCCGGGTGTGGGCGGCTCGCTCGCATCCACCACGCTGCCGTTTGAATACGACACTTCAGGAGCGGCGTCGCTCTACAACGGTCTGCGGGTAAGCCTTCGGCACTTCTCGCGGCGCGACTTCTCTTTCTTCCTGAATTACACTTATTCGAAGGCTGAAGACAATGCCTCCAGCGTGGGTGGAGCCGCCACAACGCAGTTCTTTGGAAGGGGCGGGGGCGGCCTGGGAGGCGGATCGTCCATTTCGGCGGCGGTAAGCCCGCTGGCGCCGGTGCAGAATCCTTCTGACCTGGGGGCGGAATGGGCGCTTTCGGGGTTCAATCCCACGCACAGCGTGCGCGCTTTCGTGCGCTATCAGTTGCCGTTTGGAGAACGTGGGCGATTTCTGAAGAACGACGGCGTGTGGTCCACGCTCCTCAGCCGCTGGTCACTGAGCGACATCACGTCATTCAGTTCCGGCCTTCCCTACACAGCGTATGTTGGAGGGAATGCCAGCAACAATGTGACCGCGCTGGCTCCCTTCGGAGGTCTGCGCGCCGACGCCACCGGAATTCCCGTCGCGCTGCCTTCTTCCCAGCAAACAACCCTGAATTACTTCAATACGGCGGCGTTTGACGTGCCGGTTGCGGGAGCGTTCGGGAATGCCGGCCGGAATACCATTCCCGGGCCGTCTTCGCTCAATTTCAATATGGGGCTCGACCGGCTGATTACCATCTCGCGTGAGAAGAATATTTCGGCGAACCTTCGCCTTGCGACGAGCAACACGTTCAACATTGTGAATTATTCGGGCCTGTCCACGACGATCAACAGCAACACCTTTGGGCGGGTGACCGGCGTGGGTTCCATGCGGACCATGACACTTTCGTTGAGGCTGCGGTTCTAATGCCCGCAACTTGCGTGGCGGGCTGCCATTTGCCGCTGCAGTTTTCAACAGTTTGAGGTTGGTATGCGCCGAAGTAAAGTTCGTCAAGAAGGCGTTCATCGTGGTCATGGCCGTGCCGGGATGCTGGCGGCCATCGCCATCAGCATGCTCATGGTCGGGATGGTCGTGCGTCTTGCCATGGCTGCGCAGGAGCAAGGGCAAACTTCAGCGCCGCCCTCCAGCCAACTTGGCTACCAGAACCTTTCGCAGGGATACACCCTGAAGGTTTCCACGAATGAAGTGCTGGTCGACGTCCGCGTAACCGACCGCAAGGGCGACCCTGTAACCGACCTGAAGCAAAGCGACTTCAAAGTGGATGAAGACGGCGTGCCGCAGAAGATCAACTCGTTTGATCTCGAAAACATCCAGAAGCTCGCTCAGGAAACGGGCGAGAATGGCAAGCCGGCGGAGATCAACCTGGGGACCCTGCCCCGTGCGACGCCCCAGGAAACCTACCGGCGTATGGTGCAAAACCATCGCCTGATTGTCCTGTTCTTCGACCTTTCGTCGATGCAGATTCCCGACCTGCTGCGAGCCCTCCAATCCGCCCAGAATTTCCTGAAGACCGAAATGACACCTGCCGACTTGGTTGCCGTTGTGACCTATTCGAGCAATTTGAAGGTGCTTCAGGATTTTACCAACGACCGCGACGCGCTGTCGAAGTCCATCAGAAGCATCCAGATCGGCCAGTCGTCCACCTTGGCATCGAACGGGGGCGTGGGGGAGGCCGGAGGTACGGATTCATTTGGAAACGAGGTCGTGACGCAGGATACCGGAGATGCCTTTACCCCGGATGAGACTGAATTCAACATCTTCAACACCGACGAAAAGCTTGCAGCCCTGCAGTCTCTGGCGGATCTGTTGCAGGCCGTGCCGGCCCGCAAATCGGTCATCCACTTTTCGAGCGGCATTGAGCAGACGGGGGTGGACAACGAGGCGCAACTCCAGGCAACAATCGACGCGGCCAACCGGGCCAACGTTTCCTTTTACACGCTGGACGCACGCGGGTTGATGGCCATGCCGCCCGGCGGCGGAGCCTCCGCGGCCAGCCCGTCCGGCACTGCTATTTACACGGCAAGCGCCGTGTCGTCGCAGATCAGTTCAATGCACAACAGCCGTGAGACGCTCTCAACCCTGGCCACAGACACGGGCGGGCACATGTTTACAGACCTGAACAACTTCGCCCCGGTTTTCCAGTACGTTCAGAAGGCGAACACCAGCTACTACCTGATCGGCTACACCCCGTCGAATACCAAAGCAGATGGCAAGTTTCGCCGCATCCGCGTGGAGGTGGTGGAGGGCCGTGGTCTGAAGGTTGAGGCTCGTCCGGGCTACTACGCTCCCGTCAGTTTCGGGCGCTCCTCGGGGCAGCAGAAAGAACTTCAACTTTCCGATGCTCTCAATTCCGGGGCGCCGTATCTCGATCTTCCCCTCGCGGTAGAAACCGCTTATTTCCTCCAGCCCGACGGCCACTATTACGTTGTCCTGGCGGCCAAAATCCCGGGTTCTTCGATTCCATTCCACCAGCATTCGTCAGACCACCAGACGCAATTTGACTTCGCATGGCGCGCCACGGACTCCCAGGGCAAAGTGGCGGGCGCGCTGCGTGATACGCTTCCCGTCAAATTGAACGCCACGACATACCAGACGGTGCTGAAGGGCAACATCCTTTATGAAGGCGGACTGGTTCTGCCGCCCGGCGCTTACAAGCTGAAGGTTGTGGCGCGAGAAAACCTGACAGGAAAGATGGGCACCTTTGAAAAGCATCTGGTGCTTCCTCCAGTCAGCAAAGAAGGGTTTGTGCTGAGTTCGGTTGTGGTTTCAAACGAACTTTCCAAAAAGCCTCCCACCGAGCCCCAGCGCGGTCCCTGGGCCAGAGATGCGGAGGACAATCCGTTGGACTCCGGCTCACAGGCCATCTTGCCGAGCGTTACGAGGGTGTTCTACGCCGGCCAGAACCTTTATGTGTACCTCCAATCATACGCCGGCAAGCAGGCATCGGCCGGCAAAGCTCCCAGTCATTCCGGAGCTTCGACTCCTCCGTCGATGGCGCTCATCTTTTTCCGCAACGGTGTGCAGGTTTCTGAAGCCGGACCCTACGTGGCCAAATCGGGCAAGTCAGGCGAAGGAACCGCGTCCTACTTCACCAAGATTCCACTGTCCAGGTTTCCTCCGGGACGTTACTGGATGCAGGTGAATGTGATCGATGCATCCGCGAACCAGGTGGCTTTCGCGCGCGTCCCCATGGCCATCCTGTCAAATCCTAATCAGGGCGGAACCCCTGCCAGGCCTAACGGAGAGCAAAGCCATCGTGGTCCGGGAACAGGCGGTGACTAGCCCCATCGCCTGACTGCCGTGGCCGCTCCTCTGGTCCCGGTGCGTGTGGAAACCCGGTGAACGGCAGCAGACGTCATACTGTGGCGTCTCAGGATTCCGCTGATTGCCTGATACATTCCTCTTTGCTGACGAATTAATAGACCAGTTCGATAAGGCTTTTCCAGTATTAGAAAATGTTTTTGGCGTAAGGCTCAAAACGTGTGTATAAAGGTAAATGCCATTTCAATTCGCATTTCGAGAGTGCGTGATAAGCCTTGACAGAACGGCTTCAACAATGGCATTTACAGTCCAGGCGCCGCAATCATATGCCTTGACAGTTGCGGGGTTATTGCTTAAAGTTTCGCATTTCGGTTAACGAAGGGAACTCCCAATATCTAGATTTCAGGAGAGGAGCAGCAAATGGCAAAAGTGATGACCAAAACCCAGGTGATATCCCATCTGGCTGACAAAGTCGGGCTGCAGAAGAAAGCCACGGCTGCGGTGCTTGAAGAGCTTGTGACCTTGGCCACCAAGGAGTGCAAGAGCGGAGGGCAGTTCGTGGTTCCTGGCCTTGGTAAGGCCGTCAAAGCTCACCGCAACGAACGCATGGGTCGAAATCCCCAAACCGGCGCACCCATCAAGATTCCCGCCAAGACTGTGGTCAAGTTCCGCTTGGCGAAGTCCTTCAAGGACGCCGTGGTCCCACCCAAGAAGAAGTAGGATAAGGGCAGTTTGTGAGAGGCATTTATTGAACTGCCCCAGTCGGCAGGCGCATGGCGCGCAATCAGCATCTGGCAAGGCGGCTTCAAAAACTTAAATGCGTGACTCCCCAGGAATAGGGCAGCGGGTTCCCGGGGAGTTGTGTCTCGGGGCGGGGCTTCCTGAATGTTTCCTTCCCGCCTGTGAGTGAAAAGTTCGGGGCCCAGCAGGGACGGCAAATCAATAGTTCGGCTGTCTGGATTTCCAGGCTGAGGCACGGTTGTTCCTGCCGGATAAAGCCTTGGGGTAAATTGTTGCCAGGCTGTCCGGCGGGGTCCAGATGGTTTCAAGCCTGAGCCTCAATCAACATCTGGACTTTCCGTTCGTGATTACCGCGGAGGGAGGGCCAATCCCGGCGACTTCTGGTCGTTGGAGCTCAAAGCACGGTCCAGATTGAATGCGGCGCTGATCAGGGCCACATGGGTAAATGCCTGCGGGAAGTTCCCCAGACCCTCGGCGCATGGGCCCGTTTCTTCCGCATAAAGTCCCAGGTGGTTTGAATAGCTCAGCATCTTGTCGAAAATCAGGACGGCCTGGTCGAGTCTCCGCTTGTCCTCCCGGCCCGCACGGGTCAACGCCTCGACCAGCCAGAACGTGCACATGTTGAACGTCCCTTCATTGCCTTGCAGCCCGTCAATCCCGCCCTGGGCGTTGTAACGATAGGCAAGACTGTTGGAGACGAGTCCGCCTTTGTCCGGAGGCCGGTTAATGGCATCGATGGTCCTCAGCATGCGTGGATCGGTGGGCGACATGAAGAAGACCAGTGGCATGATCAGGCTGGAGGCGTCAAGGCTGTCGCACCCGTAGTATTGCACGAAGGACTGCCGCTTCGAGTTCCAGCCTTTTTCCAGGATTTCTTCGTAGATGGCGTCCCGTGTTTTCATCCAGCGTGCCCGGTCTGCCGGGAATGAACGCTTGTCGGCCAGGCGCAGGCCACGGTCAAGAGCCACCCAGCACATGAGTTTCGAATAGACAAAATGCTTGCGACCGCCTCGAACTTCCCAGACGCCGTCGTCGGGCTGGTGCCAGTTATCGCACACCCAATTCAGCAATTCGCGCAACTCAACCCAGAGTTCGTAAGAAATCGGGCTGCCGTACTTGTTGTACAGGTAAACGGAATCCATCAACTCGCCGTAAATATCCAGTTGTAACTGGTTTGAGGCAGCATTCCCCACCCTGACCGGCCGCGACCCCTTGTACCCTTCCAGGTGGTCCAGAGTGAACTCATCCAGTTCATGCCGGCCGTCGATGCCGTACATGATCTGGAGCGACCCATCCTCCCGGCGCTCGTGGCATCGGGCCTCCAGCCAGTGCATAAATTTGGCTGCTTCCTCTGTGAAGCCGAGCCGCATCAAGGCATAAACCGCAAACGCCGCATCGCGAATCCAGGTATAGCGATAGTCCCAGTTGCGCCCGCCGCCAATGCTTTCGGGCAGGCTGCAGGTGGGAGCTGCGACGATGGCTCCCGTCGGGTGATAAGTGAGCAGCTTGAGAACCAGCGCCGACCGGTAAACCATTTCCCGCCACCGGCCCTTGTAGCGGCATCGCGAGAGCCAGTGACGCCAGTAGTTCACGGTGCTCTGAAAAAGCTCCTCCTCTCGCGATTCTTCAATAGGTTTGCCGCAGCCTGCGCCGGGCGGCATGGCCTGCAACAGGAAAATAGCGCTTTCGTCTTCTCCAAGAGTGAATTCGGCGGTGACAGCACCTTTGCCATCGCTCTTGAGCGGAACCTCGGTGGCGAGACCAATTTGCAGGCCCGGAGACTGAAAACAGGCCCCCTCTGGAAAGATCTGCATCTTGTGTTCGTCTCGGGCGTAATTGAAGGCGGGCTGGCACACCATCCGAAAAGGCATGGATCCACGGACCACCCGTACTCTTCGCACCACCTTGTGTTTGCCTTCCACCCGGCCCTTGTCATCAATGGGCATATAGTCGGTGATCTCACCCACTCCTGCTGTTGATAGAAAGCGCGTGACCAGCACGTTGGTTTCCGGCCAGTAAAGCTGTTTGAAAGTTATTCCGTCTACGGTTGGAGCTATCTGGAACCTGCCGCCCTTTTCGTCGTCCAGCATGGCCGCGAAGACGCTGGGGGAATCGAAGTTCGGAAAGCAAAGCCAGTCAATGGACCCGTTCATTCCGATCAGGGCAACCGTGTGCAGGTCGCCGATAACGCCGTAATTTTCGATTGGTTGGTAGCCCATGCGGAATTCTCTCCCGATTGGAGTTTATTGATACGAAAACGCAGCCGACAATTTTATCATCCCCGGCGGAGCGTCCTGCCATGAAATCAACCGGCATGACACTTTGCCCGGGAAGCAGGCCCCTGGTCATTTGCGAACGTTTTTATCCCGGTGCTGAAACAACCGATGCTTCGGACAGGGTCTGACGTATTGAAGATACGCATTGCCATCCGTATATTGGTTGCTGGATTCCGGCCCTGGGTTTCTCGCGTTGATGGTTTAATTCAGGCCAGGTAGCACGAACAGAAACCTTCTGCGGTAGCACACTTGGGTTTGCGGCTTTCCTGTTTCCTGAGTAACGTTGACTGTCCTTCTGCAAACAACTGTGGATCGAAAGAGTTCTAGATCCTCCACCGAAATCCATGGGAATCGGGCCGTGACCGGTAAATTCGGGCATCCGGAGTTCCGAGGATGGACATGACGTCAACTTTCCGGGGCGGCGGGCTTCTTCAGCAGCCACACCTCGGCGAGGCGCGACAGCCGGCGCCAGTTCAGCTTCTCCTCGTTCGGCGGGCGATCCCAGGTGAGCACGAGCTTTCTGTTTTTGACAAACCTGGAATCAACAGGAAACTCCTTGAACTCGCCCATCCGTGTACCGTCGATAGTTGGTTCAACCCCTTCGCCATTGATACGCAAAAGCGCCTGCCCATAGCCGGTTGAGCGCACCACGTACTGTGCATCCGGGGCGAGGCCTTCATAGACCATGGCGGCCGGCCACAGGGTTACCTGCCAGCTGAGGCGGGCGCGGCTCTTTCCCTGGTCCCACCACCAGAAGGTCGGCTGTGGATGTTCCTTTAATTCGGGTCCGTTTACCGTGTAACAGGGCACTACGTGGGGCGACTTCGCGATATTCCCCAGATCGTCATAGAAGCTACCCGGGCCCGGATGCTCCCAGGTTGCGAGCTGAAGCAGCCGCCGGTTCTTTTCGTCTTCTGATTTAAGCGCCCGAATGGCCTTGAATTGATCTTCAAGCCACCAGCGATTGTTCAGGGGATAATCGACAAAATCGAGAACCGCGCCTCGCTCCTCGCCAATGGCAAAGTATTTTTGCACGCTCGTCTGCAGGCCGATGGAGTGGAACAGCCTGTCACAAAGTTCAGAGATGCGGGTCCGCAGTTCAACGCTGACGGGCTGCGTGACCGCCCGGTTTAGCACACGGGCTGCTTCCGCCATGGCCGTGTCTGCGCCGAGTTGTTTTGAATGGGCGAGAACGGCGTTCGCTTCAGACTCCAGCCGGGTTTCATTCACAAGACGGTGGCGCAAATAGGCATCGTAATTCGCGCGAAGCTGGCACATCTGCCAGCGCCAATTGGCTTCGAGGCCGGGGGCCGTCTGCAGCAGTTGCTCCCATTCGTACAGCGTTCCTTCCACAGCGCCATTGTTGATCAGGGGTCCGTGCCAGTTATTTTCCAGCGCCAGGGTTGCGTCGGCGGCTCGCTCTGCCGCATCAGGATTGAAATAGACGCGAGCGTATTCGACAAGAATTTCTCTCGGAGCCAGACCGCGGTCCCAGCCCAACCCGCTCCAGATGGCCTTGTTGACGTCGTCGTTGACCCCTTCGGAGTACGTGATGAATCCGTTTGTGTAGCCCGAGGTCTGGCTGAAGATCGCCGCATATCCGGCCGGGCGTGGGTTGACGGATTCCCGCCCTTCCGTCAGGGCGTAAGCCTGGTCCCAGTCCGGCACCTGATACTGGCAAAGCTTGTTGTGCGTGATGTCAGGATAGTCGCGAAATCCGTATCGCTCCGCCAGCCGGCTGCGGACACTCTGCATCGGCGGGCTTCCGGGTCCGGCCACCAGGCCTCCCAGCCAGGGTTGCAAATGCCGGTCGATATAGTCGAAGGTGTCATCGACCTCCGCGGGCGTAAAATGCTGCAGGCTCAACCAGACTTTTGCATCCGGATGGGTACGACCTAAGAGTTTGGCAATGTCTTCCAGGAAGGGCAGCACAAGCTTCGGAGGGTTGTCGCCCGGATCGCCGCCGGGGAACGTGAAGCCGGTGAATACGGGTGTCTCTCTGAAGAATTCCTCGCATTGTTTCAGCATCTGCGCGCGCCGGACTTCGTCCTTCAGGCTGAATTCGGCCGGGACCCAAACCCAGTAGTCCAGCCCGTAGCGCTGACAAATTTCGCCAATGGCCCGGTTCATCTCCGGCCGCGGGACTTTCATCACCGGCGTCTTGCGCTTGTCCTGAAAGGGAATGCCTTCAATGCTGTTGGCTCCGAAGAAAGTGAGTTCGCGAATGTACTGCTCAAACTGCGCCACACTCCATGCGTCGCAGGTGTTGCTCATGGCGCGATACCCGAGTTGGTGCCCGCGGATTGCAAAGGCCGGTGCGGTAGTAATATCCAGGTTGGAAGCTATGGCCAGCCCGCCTTGTGATACGTTGAGCCGGCGAAGCAGGCTTCCTACACCGAAAAGCGCACCCCGGGCGTCAGCGCCTGTCACCCAGACAATGGGCTGCTGGTTCTGCTGGTCGACATAAAGCCGGTAGCCTTCCGGGCGTGTTTCCCCTGTTCCCCTCCGCGCGGGCACACTGCGTCCCCACTCTGAAACCGAATTTCCAGATGTAATGGCAATTACGGCTTTGCCTTCCGGCCACTTCGTCGAGAGGCCCAACCGGATCGAGGTTCGTTTTTCCACCTCTTCAACCAGCATCTTCGCCGCGGTTTGCTCTGCGAAGGGCAGCTTCCCCGGACGCGAAACGATGACGGCATCGTGCAGTTGAACCTCTTCGACAGGTGTCGCCCGTTGTGGCGATGTGCTGTTCAGGACCTGCGCACCCTTGGCTATCAAGGTGTGAGGCTGCAATGCGAAAGAGCCAGTGGTGATCGTCTGGCCCAATCCGATTGCGCCTGCGCCAATCGCACCTTGTTTCAGGAAACGCCGTCGATTCATCTCCGCCTCGCTCGAACCTTCACTTCTTTCCTTTTGGCATTGAAGTCAACCACGGCCAATTTCAGTTCCACCTCTTCTCCCGCCACCGGTGTCGACGGCCAGCAGAATGGGTTGCGCCCGGGTGCGAATGATGCTTGCCCGCATGCCTTTGCCGCCTCCTGAAGTGTTGCCATAAATCACCGACAGCTTGTCACCTTCCTGCAACTCACCTTTTGTTACCCAGACGCGAATGACATGGAAATAGCTTTCCAGTCGCCCATCCAGACCCCGGCGGGGACACTTTACCAACCGCCCTCCGCCTTCGTCCTCGCCCCCCATTCGCAAGTAAACGCCAGGGCGCGGGCATTTCGACGATATATAGTTTTCGCCGCGAAGGCTCGACGACTGAAGTCGATTGGCCGAGTTGCGGATCCCTGCATGCCAGGAGTCGGGCAGTTGCACGCGGACGCCTTCACAGCTTCAGATGGAACAGTCATCGCTCCAAGGGCACCACCGCTGATCTTGATAAATTCTCTGCGGGATTGCTTCATACCGGATGCCTCCACCTTATGATTTCAGTGACGAAGAGTATCAGTGTATCGACTCGAATCCAATTTGGAATTTCCAGCCGTATTTCCGATATAGTCTCGCCCGGATGCATCCGGTGAGCTCCACGAATCGTCAATGGCGAGTACCATTCGGATGGCCTCCCCGGAAACCCAATCGCCTGGAAGTTTTGCCAGGGCAGCAAGAATCATACGAATTGGGATTTGTGCGGGCAGGGTAAATGCCCAGACACCTGTTTTCAAGGTTGTCTGTTAAAGTTGTCCCTATGGCGGGTAACATATCCCGGTGACGTGGCCTGCGCTTCGAAATCTGCCAGCTACATGTGAAACCTTTCGAATTCTCCCGTCTCCCTTCTAAATTTAAAAATTCTATTGACATTTTAATTTCGATGTAGGATAGTTTTCCCTGTCTAGGTAGTCCATACTAACTTTTGAATCTATAGGCTGCTTGGCGCACGGTTTATCATGCCAGCCCTCTGATGGTCGTCGGCAGGGTCATTCACGGATGACGTGAAGGTTGAGCGTCTCCGATTCGTTGGTGTTGGCTAGCCTCACTTTCAACACCTCGCCTTTTGCAATCTTTCGTCGGGTCAGAAACAGAACACGTTAGGGCCGAACTGAAGCTATCGAAATAAATCGAAGCTTCTTTTGGCAATCATATGCCATACTGCTGCGAGAGGTTTAGCGGAGAGTAAGCTAGGCTTCCAAAGGCCGTTGCTCGCATGCAGAGTGTTTTTTCCCTTTGCGTCGGGTGGGTCGAAATCTAAGCGGAACGAGCTAGAAAAAGACCCTAGAGAGAATTTTACGCTTTTTCAAGGAGGAAGTTGATGCGTTTCCTATCGAAATCGATGTGTTTCCTATTTTTGCTCTCCTTCGGAGTAATTTTAGGCACAGCATGGGCCCAGGGCCCTGTGGGCACACTTAACGGCACCGTCCAGGATCAAACGGGAGCGGTTGTGCCTGGCGCCACGGTCACTGCGACCAACATTGCCACTGGCGTGGCCGCAAAGACCACCACCACGTCATCGGGCGCTTATACCTTGCCCTACCTTCCTTACGGGACGTTCACGATTACAGCCACCGCCCCGGGCTTCGAAACCTCCTCTCGGACGAACATCATCCTGCGTGTCGCACAGACCCTCACCGTGAACATGGCGCTTACGGTGGGCCAAGTCACCCAGCAGGTGACGGTCAGCTCCAAGCCCGAGCTCCTTGAAACGGGCTCGGCCGAGATTGGCCGTTACATTACGGCCCAGGAGTACAAGGCCTGGCCCATCATGGTTAGCGACGGCCAACGGCAGATTCAGGAATTCATCTTCGACAGTTTGCCCGGCACAACCGGTGGCACCTTCGAGGGATCGATTAACGGCGGGCAGGAGTACTCTCACGAGATCCTGATTGAGGGCATTCCCGTTGGCCGGTCCGATCTTTCCGGAGGCAACAACAACGAATTCAGCCCCTCCGCAGATGCGATCGGCGAGTTCAAACTGCAGGAAGGCGCGATGAGCGCCCAATATAATGGCGGGCAGACTGCCGTCGCAAATTTCACGATCAAATCCGGAACCAACCAGCTGCACGGGTCCCTTTTCTATTACAACCAGAACGAAGCGCTGGCCGCCCGGAATCTCTACACCAGTACAACAGGCGGAAAGGTAAGTAGAAATCGCTTGAACAATTATGGGTGGTCCGTGGGCGGGCCCGTGATCATTCCCAAGATCTACAATGGTCATGACAAAACTTTCTTCTTTACGAATTTTGAGCATGACTCACTGAACAATCTGTCGGTGAATGGCTTCGGAACCCTGGCGGCGACGGAATACAAGACGGGCGATTTTTCAGGCCTTCTGAATCCGAGCTGGACGGGCAACCCGCTGTCGGGGACGCAAGTCGGCACTGATGCCTTGGGCCGTCCCATCATCTTTGGCCAGATCTACGATCCCAGCACCACCAGAACAGTCAACGGCCAGGTCGTCCGCGATCCCTTCGCAGGCAACATCATCCCCACTACGGCGTGGGATCCGACGGCCAAGAACATTGTCAACAACATTGGCATCGTTGACCCGCAGTACGACCAAATGATCCACAACATCACCAGGATCGGAGGCTCTCCCTACTTCGACGAGCACATCATCGGTATCAAGATCGACCACTCGATCAATGAGAAGAACAGTCTTTCCGGCTACTGGAACCGCAGCTACCGCAACCGGCAAAACAATGGCGGAACCCCGTTTCTGCCCTTCCCAGGTCCCCTCACCAGCAGTTGGCAGCAGCAAACCACGCCGGGGTACATGGGCAGATTTTCCTGGACCACCACCATTACGCCCTCCTTGCTGAACCGCTTTGCGTTGGGCTACAACAGGTTCACTAACGACAATGGCGCACTGCCATCCACCGTAAATAATGGCTGTGCATCGACGATGGGACTGCAAGGCCTGCCCGACACCATGTGCCCCACCTTGCACTTCTCGGGTACAGAATACCAGGGTGGGACCATCGCGCGGATGGGCGTCGGTTTCGTCGATTTAAGTCAAAACGGAAGCGAGGTCTTAGTGGACGATGCCACCTGGATCAGGGGTGCGCACACCTTCAAATTCGGGTACCAGTACTCCCGCTATTTCTATAACGACAATTCACTCTCCGACGGGGGCAACTTTACTTTCACCCCGCGAGCCACTGACCTGCCCGGCTACGACGCATCCACCGGGCACGCATTTGCAAGCTTCCTGCTCGGCGGGGCAAATAGTGCCAGCCACGGGATCTCTGGTATCAGCTCGGCGTTCCGCCAGCCTTACCACGAGTTCTATTTTTCCGATGACTGGAAAGCGACCCCGAAGCTGTCGATCAATTACGGCTTGAGGTGGGGAATTATTCCGCCGTTCTTCGAGCGCACCGGCCGCATGTCCGAGGTTAACTTGACCACGCCCAATCCCGGCGCGGACAACCGCCCCGGCGCGCTGGTGTTTACCAACAACGTCAACAACACTTATTACAAATTGATCGGCCCGCGCTTTGGTCTTGCATACCAACTCAGCGACAAGATCGTAATTCGTACCGGTTACGCTATAACCAACACGCCGCCCATTGCCAACAACTGGGGCTATGGAGGTTTTTTGAACGGGTTCAATGGCAACGACAACGTGATTGCGGGTACGAGTCCAACGGGATTCGTGGATAACCCCTCACTCTATTTGGGCAATCCGTACCCGGCTTTTACGCAAACATTGCCCAACACGGATCCGACTCAGTTGAACTACTCCTCCACGGCCCCGACCACCGCCCCGGACGCCAACCGCCCGACCTACGTGCAGAACTGGGAGTTGACGGTCCAATACCTGTTGCCCAAGGAGACGGTGCTGGAAGTGGCGTATGTCGGTAACAAAGGGACCCGGGACTGGGGAGGTATTACCGCCTGGAACGAATACAACGGCCTGGGTTCGAATCTCCTTTCCATGGGGGATCTCCTCACCCAACCCGTCAGCGCCTACCCGCAGTACTTGCCGTATGCCAGCTTCCCCACTAACTTGACCGTAGCCCAGGCGCTCAGGCCCTACCCTCAGTATCCTAGTGTCCAGGAGCAATTCCCTTACAACACCAACTCCAATTACCACTCCTTGCAAATAACAGCGACGAAACACCTGACCAAGGGGCTGGGCTTCATAGCCGCTTACACCTGGTCCAAGGCCATTGGCTACGTGGATCAAAACGGGCCTGCGGCCTACTATGCCACCTTGCAGGATTATCACAACCGCGCTTTGGAGAGGTCTGTTACTTCGTTCAACATTCCCCAGAATTTCAAGTTGACCTGGGTGTGGCAGACCCCTGTAGGGAAAGGGAGGCACTGGGACTTGCACTGGGCCAACCCGTTCCTTGGTGGGTGGCAAATGTCGATGATCCAAAACTATTCATCCGGTGGTGCGCTCGCCATCTCAGAGGGTGGTCTGCTAATTCCTGATGGGATCGCTGCCGGCATTCGGCCGGACGTTGTCGCGGGCCAAAATCTGACCCTCGGCGGTGCCGCCAGTCCGAAGAGTGTCGACGTGTTTAACCCCACGCCGTACCTCAATCCTGCTGGATTCTCCCTTGTTCCCCAAACGGCAAACGGGGTGCCTTTGCGCGTGGGCACGGCTCCCAGAGAACTGCCCAACGTGCGAGGCCCGGGTGTTGCGAGCGAAACCTTCCGGCTGGAAAAGAAGTTTCCGATCACCAGACGGGAGGGGACGAACTTTGGCTTGGGGATGACGATGACCAATCCCTTCAACCGCCATAACACCTACATCTCTTCAACGGATATCACTTCCTCGCAGTTTGGAATGTTGTTAGCGGGTGGTGGCGGCCGAACCGTCCAGTTGGACGCTCGTATCAACTTCTAGTCCAAATACTGGCTGTTTGATTCCTTACGCGGAGCGGATGGATACCATCCGCTCCGCGTGTTATTATACGGGGTTATGAAGCGCCAATTGATAATCCCCCTCGGCACAGGGTCGGGTCATGGGGGCGTCTCTCGCCGTAGCGGAATCACCCACCGGTGGATAGGGGCTCTTCTCACAGGGCTTTGCCTTTTAAGTTTGGCGTCATTCACCTCGTGCAAGTCCGGGAAGAATACGCCGGCCGAAGCTCACACCTCCTTAAAGCCGCTCAACGTGGTCCTGGTCACGATCGATACGTTGCGGCCGGATCATGTCCATTGTTACGGATACCAGGACGTCAAAACGCCGACGCTAGACGCGCTGGCGCAGCGCGGCGCGCTGTTTGAGCAAGCCGTGGCGCAGGCCCCCTTGACGGACCCCTCCCACGCCAGCATCTTCACGGGCGAGTATCCGACCCGGACCCACGTTCGCGACACCGGCGGTTTCGTTCTCCCCGCCTCCGCCATTACCCTGGCAAAAATCCTGCATGAACAGGGGTGGGACACGGCGGCGTTTATCGGTGCGGCCGTACTCAAGAGGAACTTTGGGTTCAATCAGGGGTTTGCGGTTTACAATGACCAAATGCCCCAACCGGGCCCTTCCGACCAATTTTTGGCAGACCCGTCGCGCCCCGCCAATGAGGTGATTGACCCGGCGATTCATTGGTTGAATACGCAGGCGGGGAAGCCGTTCTTCGTCTGGGTGCACCTGTACGATCCGCATATGCCGTACACCCCGCCCAGCCCTTTCCGCGAACAGTACAGGACCCATCCCTACGACGGTGAGATCGCTTTCGCAGACCAGCAGCTTGGCCGGTTGATCGACGTCGTGAGGACGAAGGCTCCCAAGAACACGATTATTGCCGTCCTGTCCGACCACGGGGAGAGCCTGGGCGAGCACGGTGAATACACGCACGGGATTTTTCTTTACGATTCGACCTTGCGAATTACCTTCATCATGGCGGGGCCGGGAATTCCCGCCGGCGTGCGGATCAAACGGCAGGTGAGGGAAATCGACTTTCTGCCGACGTTGCTTAACCTGATGGGTGGGAAAGACCTGGTGCCGCCTCAGGTGCAGGGCACAAGCCTGGTACCGGCATTCACGGGCAATCCGGTTGACACGGGAACTTCCTACGAGGAGACGCTTTACCCCAAAATCAACATGGGATGGTCGGAGCTTCGCGGCATTCGAACAGATCAATGGATGTACATCCGCGCGCCGAAGCCTGAGTTGTATGACTTGACCCGCGATCCCGGCGAGACGAAGAACGTCATTCAGCAGCATCCCATGGAGAGAGAGAGGTTCGAAGCAGTTCTGAATGGAATCATCTCAGCCGGAGGCCATGGGACGACCGAGAAAGTCCAAATGAAGTTGATTGACAAGCAGACGGCTGAAGATCTGAACTCGCTCGGCTATGTGGCGGACTACTCGCCCAAGACGTATGAGTTGACGGGCAAGGGTATTGATCCCAAGGATCGCACGAACATTCTCAAATTGCTCTATGAAGCCGAGAACCCCTTGTCGAATACGGGCGAGGCGCGCCGCCTCGAACTGGAACGGCAGGCTTTGGCCGAGGACCCGACGAATCCTCAGATTTACTACCTGCTGGGCGGGCGATACGACAAGGCGCACCAATACAAGGACGAGATGAATCTCTATCGCACCGCGGTCCAGAAGGGCATCGAGAGTGGACTGCTGCATTCACGTCTCGCCGATTTGTTGGTCCGCGAGGGGAAGAGGGACGAAGCTATCGCCGAATATGAGAAAGCGGAGCAATTGAACCCCGTCGACACGGAGAGCATGGCAAACCTGGCCACGGCGTGCCTGCATGAAGGCAGGCTTGACGACGCTGAGCGCACCTTTAAACGGATTCTGGCCATTCGCCCGGATAGCGCCACGGCGCAAAACGGCCTGGGCCTGATTGCCATTCAACGCCGTAATCCTCAAGCGGCGCGCGGGTATTTCGAGCGCGCAGTCCAGCTCAACCCCAACTTGCTGGAGGCGCAGGTGAACCTGGGTTTGATTTACGAAATGGCGGGCGACCGTGAGCAGGCGCGGAAGTGCTTTGAAACCTTCCTCGCCAAAGCATCGCCCTCGCAGTACGCCACGGTAATTCCGAAGGTACGCCAGGAACTGGCGAATCTGCGGCAAAAGAAGCCATAAACGATTTCCTGCTCATCCTGCTTTTGCAAATGGCGCCCCTTGCCGCCACGAACAGACCGCAAAGTCCGGACACAAGCTGCGCTACCGCCGGCAGCCCGTGTCGGCATTCGCACAGATTGCTCCGGCTGGCGACGAGCGGCAGGCCAGGGAGGCGCTGATGATGTTCCGCAAGGCAAGATACGGGCAGCCGGGCCAATGCAGGTAGCCATGATATCCAAAAACAAATCCACGGCCTGCCGGGCCCCTCGCCTCACCCGAATGGCCACAATTTCCTGGGGGATCTGCGCGGTATTACTGTGCGCTGTAACCCTCGGGGCACAGGTTGCTCCCTCCTCGGAGCCATTGCGCCGTGCCAGGGACCTGGTGATTGCAGGAAAGGCCGAGCAGGCTATTCCCATTTATCAGGAACTGGTTCGAAAGTTTCCCAACAATCCGGGACTTCGCGTGGACCTTTGCATTGCCCAGTACACGGCCCTGCGCTACAGGGACTCGGCCGAGGAGGCAAAAGCGGCACTCAGGCTTCAACCGGGATTGCCCAGCGCGAATCTGTTCCTGGGCGCCAGTTATCTCCAGCTTGGTGAATTCGCCTCCGCCATCCCGCCGCTTCAGAAGGCGCTGGAAGCGCGGCCCACGGACCGCAACGCAGGGCTTGCCCTGGCAGAGGCGCTTTCGGGTGCCGGGCAGTACGGACAAGCCGCCGAACAATTCCAGAAACTGGCAAAAATCGTTCCGAACAGTCCCAAGGTCTGGTATGGCCTGGGCCACTGCTACAACAAACTTTCCGGGCAGGCGCCCGGACAAAGCGAACATTACCGGGAGTTGGCGCAGCAAGCTTACAACCGATTGGACCAACTGCCTCCCTCACCCGAAAGTCGCATTCACGCCGCCGAACTGCTCGACAGAAGCTCGGAGTGGATGGAAGCTGCAAAACAATGGCGCAAAGCACTGGAGCTCGCGCCACACGATAACCGGGCGCGGGGAGGTCTGGCCTGGGCGCTCTATCGAGCGCGCGACTACAAATCGGCGCTGCAGGTGATTGAAAGCATGCGGAAGGACGGCTTTGATTCCGCCGTGGTGAACTTCCTAACCGGCGGATGCTGGCTCAACCTGGAGCAGCCGGAGAAAAGCATTCCATATCTGGAGAAAGCCATCGCCGGCGATTCCCATTTTCTGCCTGCGAAGGCCGCTCTCGGACAGGCCTTTCTGCGAACCGGCAGAGCCCGGGAGGCCATTCCGTTCCTTCGGGCTGCACTTTCCGTTGACGAAGACGGGACCATCCACTTCCAGCTTTACCGTGCCTATTCGATCGTGGGACAGGCCAAGGCGGCAAAGCAGGCCCTCTCGGATTACGAAGAGTTTAAGAAAGGGCTGCCCCATGCCTCAACCGCGCAGGAAAACGCTTACCGTTAAGATAACTGCACCTTTGCGCTCAACCAGGGCAACTAAGGTTCGCGAACCCTTACCACTTGATTTGTCAGTAGGTTGGTGAGCACCTGGCGCGTCCCGCTGGGCCACCGAATTTCGACTTTCTTCACATACTTGAGCTTGCCGGTCCCAAAATGGACGCCGAAGTGGCTGGAAGACGCATAGCTCATCGCGGAGGTCATATGATTGACCTGCCCGTCCACGCGGATTTCCGCTCCGATTCCGTCACGGTTGCTCCGGGTTCCCTGCAGCTTGAAGATCAGCCAGGTGTTATTACCCGGCGTGAGGTTTTCCCATAACTCCGGACCCGCGCCTAGTGAGGTCACGACCACGTCCACCCTGCCATCATTATTGAAGTCGGCAAAGGCAGCGCCCCGGTGCGCCTGCGGCGTGAGAAAATCCTCCCCCACGCTCTCGGAAACATCCTCAAAAGTCCCGTCACCCCGGTTCAGGAACACCGCGTTGTGCAGCTTGTATTTGGTGGCTTCGTATAGCGCGACCAAGTCGTTGACGTGAGCGTTGGAGGTGAAAAGGTCTTTCCATCCATCATTGTTGAAATCGAACATGCCGATCCCATACCCACTGTAGATTCTGCTCGCCAAGCCCATGTTGCTCGAATAGGTCACATCCTCGAATAATCCCCCTCCCAGGTTCCGAAAAAGCGGGAAGGTTTCGCCTGCCAGCGCGGAGAAGGCGATATCCGGCCGCCCGTCATTATCGTAGTCCCGAAAATCCGTGCCCATCCCTGAGACGGGATTGCCGGTGTCGAGCAAAGCCACTCCCGCCTGCATGGCGACCTCTTCGAACTTTCCGTGTCCGAGGTTGTGGAAAAGGAAATTTCGCATCTTATCGTTGGTGACGAAAATGTCCATGAGGCCGTCGCCATCGTAGTCAGCAACTGCGACACCCATCCCCTTTCCGATATACTTCGCAATGCCGGACTCTTGCGAGACGTCCCGGAACTTTCCATTGCCCTCGTTATGGTAAAGGGCATTGGGGAGGCCTTCGAAGACGCGGGGAGTGCAGTAGACGCGTAGCTGGCGCGACGCATCGCCGCAGTAGGGTTCGGGCGTTGGCGGCCATCGCAGGTAATTGAGCACGAAGAGGTCCAATAGCCCGTCATTGTCGTAATCGAACCAGGCGGCGCCAATCGACCAGGGGCTGCTCTTGATCCCTGCCTGCTTGGTGACGTCTTCGAACGTCCCGTCACCTCGATTGTGATAAAGAATATTCCTGCCGACCCCCGTCACGAAGAGATCTACATGGCCGTCGTTGTCGTAATCGGCGGCGCTGGCTCCCATCGAATACCCTGCGCCGGCGACTCCCGCCTTTTCAGTCACATCTTGAAAATGAAACCCACCCAGGTTTCGGTAAAGGCGATTCCAGTATTTGGGCGAAGTCTTCTCCAAAGACGGGAAAGACGCCCCGTTGGTGAAGTAGATATCCGTCAGCCCGTCGCCATCGTAATCGAATGCCGCCACGCCCCCTGCCATGGTTTCGATCAGGTGCTTACTCGGCGTCGGGTTGTTCTCCAGCACGAATTGCATGCCCGACGCGGCCGCAACGTTGCGGAACCGGACGGAATCGGTTTTGGGGGCGCCTTGGTCCGCAAGTCCACGCTGGCTGGTCAACAGAGGAAGGCAGAGGCCTGCGCTTGCTTTCAGCAAATCGCGTCGGGTGAATTTCTCGGCCATTACCAGATGTGTTTCCCCGGATTGCGCATGCGGATATCTTGCCATTTCGCGACATTTTGAGTCAACACAGCCGGCGCTGATGCATTGCGGAGTCACCCGGCCACGGGCAGCACTATACCGCTGTGAGATGATGCCATTGAATCGGCTTTTGCCACCAGAGCAGGAAACTTCAGGCGGGCCGGGGTTGGCTTGAATCCCAGCACGAGCCGATTGCAGGGATAAAAGAAATGTTGGCGGAGAGGGTGGGATTCGAACCCACGTGCCCGCTTTTGGCAGGCAAGACGCTTTCGAGGCGCCCCCGTTATAACCACTTCGGTACCTCTCCGCAAGAGCGTGGCCGTGGTGATTGCGGCTATGAGATTAATACTGCGCGACAGTGCAGGTTGTTTTCAAGTTTCGGAGCGGCTTGCTTTTCGGCGATCACGGAAGAACTGCCGAAGAATGGCCGAGCACTCTGCCTGGAGGATTCCGCTGTCAAACACAACCTGATGGTTCAGCTTCCTGTTGTTGAGCACTGCAAGCACCGAGCCACAGGCGCCTGCTTTCGGGTCCATGGCTCCCACCACCAACCTCTCAATGCGCGCCTGGACGATGGCTCCAACGCACATCGCACAAGGCTCGATTGTAACATACAGCGTGCACCCCGGCAGGCGGTAGTTCCCCAACTTGCGCCCCGCGCGGCGCAGCGCCAGGATCTCCGCGTGCGCCGAAGGATCGTTCAGATGGATAGGCCGGTTGTGGGCGCGGGCGACAACTTCTTCCTTGCACACAACGACTGCTCCCACCGGAACTTCACCTTCGCGACAGCCCCGCCGGGCCTGGCGCAGAGCCTCCCGCATATACTGGCTGTCCAAGTCCATCACGTGACGCTTTTCACGGCCTTGCATCCCTGTATCCTAGCATCTTTAGGGCGTGGTATGATCTGCGCTGCGGCGGGAAGTCCTGAGATTACAAGCACCTGCGCACGGGGTGGCAATTCCCTCTGTTCGTCTCCCTCTGCTTGTTCAGTGGCTGTGTTACCCTTGGTTTCTGAACTGATCTATTTCTGAAGGAGGAAGTGCTTTCATGAGCTCAATGAACCGAAGAGATTTTCTCCGGACCGGCGCCGTGACTTCAGCTGCCTTGATGGTTGCGGGCGGGGGCCTGGATTTATACGCCGACCCTTATGGAATTCCGGTTGGCTTGCAGCTTTACACGGTGCGGAAGCAGCTGGACAAGGACTTTGCGGGGACCTTGCGCAAGGTAGCCTCCGTAGGCTACACGCAGGTGCAGTTCTCCGGCTTTCACAACCAGCCGGTCCCCCGGATCAAGCGCCTGATTGATCAGATTGGCCTGAAGACCGCCGCCGGCCATTTTGATTATGATCTATTCAAGTCGAACCTTTCGCAAGTGACCGACGCCGCGCGCACGCTCGGCATGAGTTATGTTGTGCTCTCCTCGGTTCCGGATTCTTTCCGCCACTCCATGGACGGCTACAAGCGGGCGGCCGAATTCTTCAACAAGACGGGCGAGGGCTGCCGGAAAGCCGGCCTTCATTACGGATACCACACCCACAACCTGGACTTCGAAAAATTCGGCGGCACCATCGCGTTTGACCTGATGCTGCAACACACCGACCCCGCCTCCGTCTGTTTTGAGATGGACTGTTTCTGGGTCACGCGCGCAGGTTACGATCCTGTCGCTTACATGGACAAGTACCCCGGCCGCTTTCCGGTTCTGCACATCAAGGACGAGCGGAAGCATTATCCGCCGACGGCCACAGGCCCTACCCCTGACGCGGCTTTTGCGCCGGTGGGCAAGGGAATCATCAACTGGAAGCGAATTTTCAAGGCGGCGCCCAAAGGCGGCCTGAAATACTATTTTGTCGAGCAGGACGAGACCGAGCTTCCGGTTTTTCAGGCCATCAAGTTCAGTTACGATTATCTCCACACCCTCAAGGTTTAGCGGGTGAAGAATGGGGACTGCCAATGCAGGTAAACATCAGGCGGGCCTATGACCAACCGGGCGCCGGTGACGGCATTCGCATTCTGGTGGACGGCCTGTGGCCCCGCGGCGTGAGCAAAGCCGATCTCCAAATCAGCGCGTGGGAAAAGGCCATTGCGCCGTCCAAAGCCCTGCGGGTGTGGTACGGGCACGATCCCGCAAAGTGGCCGGAATTCCGCAGTCGCTATCGCAAAGAGCTTGAAGAATCCCCGCGCAGGGAAGTTCTCGACCGCCTGGTTCGCCTGGCGGGGCAGGGAAACCTGACGCTCGTTTTCGGCGCCCGCGACGCCGAACATTCCAACGCCGCCGTCATCGCGGAGGCGATTCGCGGAAGGTTGACGGAATGTCACTGATCGCGGCCAGCGATAAGAACGGGCCACAAGAAAAAGAGCAACCCCAGCCGACAAATATGCGCGTGATCGGACGCTGATTCTCTCAGTTAAGTGGGTTTCAGTGGTGCGATGATTCGTGAGGCGCCATTTTTAGCGGCGGTCAACCTCTGGCGGCTGCATGCTGAATCGGGAGATTCGCAGTCCTGAAGTTATTGGCCTAGAATGTCAAGCGCGATTGAAGCCCCGTCTTGGCCGGCGGAAAGGCTCGTTTGTAAATCGATAAGTACAAGGTGTCGAGCGTAGCGATTATTGCCTGAATTGCACTTCGGACGGCGCCTTCGGTGATAGTTGGGATGGTCTTAGCGTGGGTAAGCTCATTCCGAAGTTCCATAGCAGAGCCAAGCCGTGCCCACCAATCTGACGTGCGGTCGAGCGGTTCTCCCGAAAACTTCGCGTGCAAGAACTCGATCCTATCTTCGAGCCTAGAGATTTTCAGCCCGGTTTGCAGCCGAAACTCCCCCTTTTCCAACCTTACGGGACGCTCCAGTAGGAGGCCCTTTTCATGGGCACACAAGTCCTTGCCTGTCGCGAACTCCTCGCCCATCGAGTTGACATGCGCCTCGAGGGCGCAGAATGCAAGCATCAGCGCTGCGTGCAAATGGGCTCCTTTGGAGACCTTGTCCTCACACTCCATTGCCTTTTCAAGAAACCGTTTTGCCTCTTCGAGAAGATGACTGGCAAAAGTGTCAAAGTCGGCCATTAATTCTCTTTCGCCTTTGCCTTTGCTTTTATTACCTCGAGCTGTGCCTGCTTTACGTGGTACTGTTTGATCGCGATGTCGACTGCCGAGGGGGTTATCCCATTCCCCTCCTCGGCCTGGAGATAAAAGAGTTCTACGAAGCGTCCTCTTTCGCGGGGATCGGTCCGATAACCCAGACCACGATAATTCTGTGGGTCCGTCTTGTGTCTGCCGTTCGCTAACGCGGCAGCATTTAGAGGGTCCTTCCCAGCTGACTTGGCCAAGGCGAAATGGCGCTTCAAACGTGTTTGGTTACCCTGAAGCATTCCGACCACGTAAGCCCAAGCCGACATCACGGCCACGTTGAGAGCCTTTTCCGGGAAATCGGGCTTTGGCCTCTGTTTGTGGTTGCCCTTGAACGCCTCCCGTTGCGCCGCAATAAGGGAGGCGAATTCTTTTCCTGCTTGCAAGAGACTGGGCTCAGTCCAAAGCCCCGGTTTGTCAGTCTTCAGCGTCTCCCATTCTGCGTCGGGGCCACCAGTAGGACAAACTACCGGGGTTGTGTCGGATACGTCGAACTGTTTTGAGTCTACTGTCATCCCCCTGAAGTAGTTCGTGATGAATGTTCTTCCCATCCTCACAGAAATGGGGCCGCCCCTCTCATAGCTGTCGGCGAAATCCTGATCTGGCTCCAAAAGGCCAACGGTCTGACACCAGTCCCGCAGTTTTGGACCCTGGAATGTCTCCTGCAGCCTGTCGAACAAGTCGCCCGAAATAGCGATATTTGTGTTGGAAGTTAGCTGCACGTCCAACCTTTGTGTCATGTCCAATCCTAAGTACACCTTGACCCCGTGGAACTCGTCTACCCCGCCCTGGAGCGCCTCGTGAATCGCCATAAATCTGTGCTGCCCCCCGATTATCTTCAAAGGGTGCTCGGCGTCAAACTCTTTCGTGTACTCTGCCACAATGTTGCTGAAGGATCGTTTTTGCTTCGCGTCCTTGATCATAGTCTGAAACGCCGAGTTATTTACTACGATATCGCGATTCGCTCGATACTCAGGCTGCTCTTCAGGATCGAGGGGAACATCAATTGTGCCCATAGAAACAATCCTGCTACCCCTGATGTGGCATTCACAATACCGCGCGCCCGTCCTCAAATCTGTCAACTCGAGGATCTGTTTCTCGGATTCGAGCGGTGCGAATTCCTTTGCAAACTGCTGCAGCAGTGCCTTTGCTTGCCCCGTACTGAGACGTGAGTCTGGCAAAGTTTAGCCCTCCACTCAGTGATCAAGTGAGGATTAGACTGCAAGGACATGTTGCAAGTCAAGCTGGTTGTTAGGAAATAGGAATGGTGCCGACTTTGAGCTGGGGCGTCTGCGTCCACTGAGGCCGAGAGGGTTAGGAATTGCGATCCCGAAGGGGCTGATCTGGGCGGGTCGCGCGCCCACCTCAGGAGACACAAGATTCAAAATTTCAGATTTGAGGATGAAAAAACCATTCGTGGGGCCGCAGACACTACAAGGCGAGTATCTGTGCCACCCGCCCGGCAGACGAGGATGTCGTCTAATCACCCACTGACTGTGGTATAAATTCTCCGGCTGGTCGGGATGGACAGCCTGAAGTTTGTGCGCCCATTAAAAGTACGTATCTCATGTGGCGAGGTCTGTGATGAACAGGAGAAGCTTTCTGGTTCGAGGGACGGCAGCGTTTGGCCTGGCCGTGCCGGGCAAGGTCTTTGAATCCACGGAAGCCCCCGGCGAAGGTGATCGCGCGTCCAATGCAGTCGGCAATTCCCAAGCCAATTCTCCGGCTGAAAACTTTACAGCAGCGGCCTATGTCCGCGCGGAAACTTCGGGGGAGACAAAGTCGTGGTCGATCGGGAACGAGCTTGTTGAGCGCACGCTTGGATTTTCGCCGGCGCGCGGACTCTATACCGAAACTTTTCGGCACAAGGTGAGCGGAACGGACTTCCTGATGAAAGACGAGTCAGGAACCCATCCGGGAGCCGAGTTCACGTTTCAGGCGGATTCTGAAAACTTCAGCGGCGCGACGGGCGGTCCGTCGGCTCATTTCACGCTGGCCGGGTCCGATGTAAAGGATCTGCAACCTTCGGGCAAACTCCTGGAAATCGCGCTGAAGGGCAGGGAGAAACCTCTTGATGTTTCGGTTTTCTACGCCGTGTATGCCGGTCATCCTGTGGTTCGCAAATGGCTTGCGATCACGAACAGCGGAAGTAACACGATAAAGCTGTCGCACATGGTTTTTGAAGCCCTGGACCTGATGTCGGGGGCGCCGGATGAGGAGATCCTGCGGGCTTTTTATGGCGCCCAGCCGCGGGAGATCTTCTTTACGGGCCGGGTTGAAGATGCCGCCATCCTGCAGATGAATCCCCGGACGCGGGAAGGATTCATGGTGATGAATGAGGCCCCGGGATGGATGAAGCGGACGGAGATGAACGGCTGGGGCCGCAGCGTCAGTGTCATGTTCGACACCGACATTTTTCCTTTTGAGCGGCGTGTCGAGCCGGGCGAAACCTGGACCAGCGCAAAGTCGTCCATTGCCTTCTTTCTTGATGACCGCCCCGCCACAGATTCCCGCCGGGTGATGCCTTCCTACACTTCGAAGGTCCTGATGCGCAAGGGCGCTGCATACCAGCCGCCCTGGATCTACAACACCTGGGAGCCGTTCCAGCGCGGCATTAACAGCAGCATTGCCATGGAGCTGATCAAGACTGCCGGCCGCATGGGCCTTGATATCTTTACCATCGACGACGGGTGGCAGGCCGAATACGGAGAGAACGAGATCAACCTTCAGGCTTTTCCCCGCGGCCTGGATGAAATCCAGCGGGCTGTTGCAAAAGAGAAGATGCGCCTGGGCCTCTGGGCGCCGCTTGCCGCCATCAGCACCAGGAGCAAAGTTTACCGGGAGCATCCGGAATGGGTTTGCCGTGATGAGGACGGCCGGCCGAAATTGAGCCGCACCATGGCCGGCGAGAGCGCCGTGATGTGCCTGGCCAGCGGCTACCGGGAAGTGGCGGCGCGCAGAATCAGCGACCTGATTTCCCGCTACGATCTGGCCTACGTCAAGATTGATCTCACCACGGTCTTTAATGCTTATGGCGAACGGCCGGGATGTTTTGCTTCCGGGCACTTCCACAAGACCTGGGCGGAATCGCTGGGGCGCATTTATGAAGGCATGAAGTATGTGACCGCATACATTTATCGCCGCCACCCCGGCGTTCTGCTCGATTTGACCTTTGAGCTTTGGGGACAGAAGCACGTGATTGATTACGGTCTGCTTGATGCCGGAGATCTGGACTGGATGAGCAATGTGGACGACGCTGCTGCGACCTCGGCGGGGCCTCGCCAGGCGCGAACCCTGCTCTACCACCGGTCGCTGGCGATCCCCGTTGAAACCATGCTGATCGGCAACCTCAGGGCCGAGACGCCAGGCATTGAAGAACGGTTTGCAACCGCCTGTGGATCGGCGCCCCTGCTGCTGGGTGATCTTCGTCAACTCAGTTCTTCTCAAGTGGAGTGGTACCGCGAGAAGATTGCATGGTTCAAAAACCTCCGCCGGAGCATCAACCTCAACGAGGGATTCTTCCCGCTGGGCGACTGGTTGCAGCCCAGTTGTACCGCATGGGATGGATTCGCCCGGCTCAGCGGCGAGGGCGAGGGCATGATCGTCGTCTTCAAGAATGAAACGAATGCCCGCGACGTGAGTGTGAAGATACCCAATGATGCGGACGGAAAATTCAAGCTCCATTCTGTAATGACCGGCGATCCCATCGGTGTTTTTTCCGGCCGGCAAATCAGCAATGGCGTGGTTCTGCCGGTCCCGCTTCAACACAAAGTACAAATTGTCGAAATCCGGAAAGCGTGACGACAGCAGAAGGAAGTAGGAAGTAGGAAATAGGGAGTAGGTGGAAGCCGGAAGCCGGCAGGCAGAAGGCAATAACAACTGCCGCCCAGAAGGGCGGCGCTACAAAAGACCCCTCACCCGGCCGCTCGAGCGTCCACCCTCTCCCCACGGAGAGGGTTTTTATTTTGTTGGGGGCGAGCGCGTTTCGGCACGGATGAATCCGTGCCCTTTCGCGAACCACCCCTCACCCGGCTGCTGGCGAGTGGGCCACCGGCGTTAATGCGCGGGCATGCGGCCGCGGCTTTTGGGCCTGCGCATCAGGAAGATGGCGGGCATGACGACGACGAACAGTAAAGCCAGGAACAGGTAGGTGTGGTTGAACGACATCATGGCCGCCTGCCGCTGCACCATGCCGAACATGGCCGCATGGGCGCGCTGGGTTGCAGTGGCGGCGTCCGCCCCGGAACTCATAAAGAAGCCGCGAAGGCCCTCAAACATCGTCCGGGTTTGGGGACTGTAGGGCGTAACGTTGGCGCCCAGGAAATTGGTGTAGTGCTGGGTACTGCGCGCCACGATGGTGGTGGAGAGCGCAATGCCCATGCTGCCGCCGATGTTGCGCATCAGGTTGAAGATGCTGGTGGCGTTGCCCATTTTTTCATTCGGAATGGGGTCCATGGTAACCGTGGTGAGCGGCACAAACAGGAATCCCAGCGACAATCCCTGCAGGAACTGCGCCCAGAAGATTTCCCAGTAGCCGACGTTCAGGTTCAACGTGCCCAGCAGTACCAGTGAGAAGGCGCAGGCGATAGTGCCGACCACCAGCAACTTTCGCGGGTCAAAGCGCGACATGATGATGCCCACAAAGGGCATGGCGATAAAAGAGCCCAGTCCTCTCGGAAACATGGCGATGCCGGCCTGCAGCGCCGGATATCCCAGAATGGTTTGCAGAAAGATGGGCAGGATGACCAGGCTTCCGTAAAGGACGAAGCCCAGAACGGTCATGAGGAAAACGCCCGCGCTGTAGGTGCGTTCCTTGAAGACCCGCAGGTCCACCACGGGATGCTCCACCACCAGCTCATAAATCACGAACACGATCAGGGCGGCGGCGGCGACGATGGCCAGCCGGGTGATCAGGGCTGACGAAAACCAGTCCTTCTCCTGCCCCTTGTCCAGAATGATCTGCAGCGCGCCGATGCCCACCGCCAGCATTCCCATGCCCCAGTAATCAATGCGGCCGACCGCCCGCTTGATGTAGGACGGATCGAAAACAAAAAGCTGGGTCATGATCAGCGCCAGGACGCCCACCGGAATGTTGATGTAAAACACCCATCGCCAGCTATAACTGTCGGTCAGCCAGCCTCCCAGAACCGGGCCCAGCATGGGCGCCACCACGATGCCCAGCCCCCAGAATCCCATCGCCTTGCCGCGGTCTTCGGGAGGGAAGGATTCCAGCAGGACGGCCTGCGAAATGGGCTGCAGTCCGCCGCCGCAGGCGCCCTGAACAATCCTGAAAATAACCAGCAGCGGCAGGTTGGGCGCCAGCCCGCAAAAGAATGACGCCACCGTAAATCCCGTGACGGAGGTCATCAGCACGCGCTTGCGCCCGAAGTGGTTGGAGAGCCAGCCCGTCATGGGAAGAATGATGGCGTTGGCCACCAGGTAGGAGGTCAGCGTCCAGGTGGCTTCATCCACCGAGGCCGACATGCTGCCGGCGATGTGCGGCAGGGAGACGTTCACCACCGTGGTGTCGAGCACCTCCATAAAGGTGCTCAGCATCACCGCGGTGGCGATGATCCAGGGATTGATTTTGGGCGGCTCGAATTCTTTTGCCATGATCAGGAAGTTTCCGCCGTGAGCCCCGCGGCGCAAAGGATGGTATCCGCCACGGTCTCGAGCCCCAGGGCGGAAGAAATCACCAGGTGATAGAGCCGGCGATCTTTCCAGTCTTCGCCGTAATAGCGGCGGATGTATGAGGCGCGGCGGCGGTCCGTCTTTTCCATGAAGATCTCGGCGTCGGTGCCCGGCGCCAGCCGGTCGCGCATCCGCTGGATTTTTTGCTGCTGGGGGCCAAAGACGGAAACGTGGAAGACGTCATTCCGTTGCCGCAGGATGCACTGGCCGCCCCGCCCCACAATCACGCACTGCCCCAGTCCGGCAGCCTCGCGAACGATTTCTCCGGCAAGCTCGGCCATGGCCTCGGAATCCATGGTTCGGGTATCCACCGTGGTGGCGAGCCCTTCGTAACCGCCCTGCCACAGGCCCTTGACCAGGCGATGGAACCACGGGTCGATGGACTCGTCGTAGCGGGCGGCAATCTCGGGGTCGATTTTGGCCCGCTTTGCGACTTCAGCCACCAGGGATTGATTCACCAGTTTCCACCCCAGCCGGCGCGACAGCATCTCTGCAAGGGTTCCACCGCCGCTGCCGTATTCGCGGCTGATGGTAATGACGTTAAACATGGTGCTCTCTCTATTTTTGGGTGATGACCGTGGGTTCCACGGACATGCCAATGCGCAGCATATGATCTTTGTCCTGTCCGGGGTCGAAAACAATCTTGATGGGAATCCGCTGCACCACCTTGACGTAATTGCCCGTGGCATTTTCCGGAGGCAGCAGGCTGAATTTTTCGCCCGTAGCTCCGGCAAGGTTCAGCACGTGGCCCTTGTAATCGCGGTCATAAGTATCCACATGGATGGTGGCGGGATCGCCGGGCCGCATGTCCTTCAGTTCAGTTTCCTTGTAATTGGCGGTGACGTAGAGTCCCTTCACCGGGACAATGGCCATCAGGGCCTGGCCGATGCCGATGTTCTGGCCCACCTCCACGGCCTTCTTGCCCACCACGCCGTCCGCCGGGGCGCGAACCACCGTGTAGTCCAGGTTGAGCCGGGCCTGTTGCACGCGGGCCTGGGCGGTCTTTACGGCAGCATCGGCGGCGTCGGCTTGGGCGCGGCTCACCCGGACCCGTTGCGGTCCGGTGTTGGAAGCGCGGAGGTCGGCCTGCGCCTGTGCCAGCTGGGCCTGCGCCTGGGCGACGTTCTGTTCAGCGGCCGCGGCGGCGGATTGGGTGGCGGCGACGACGGCGGCATCAGCCTCGGCCGTCTGCTTGGCGTGGTCATACTGCTGCTGTGAAACTTCATCTTTCCTGACAAGTTGCGCATAGCGCGCCAGGTCTGATTTTGCCCGGATGTAATTCGCCTGCGTCTGCTTCACCCTGGCCTGGGCCTCCAGCGATTGTTTTTCCGCACCGGAGATGGCCGCCCGGGCCTGTTCCACGCGGGCCTGGGACGACGAGATGCCGCTCGAAGAATTGACCGAGGTGATGGGCACGCCGACCCGGGAGGCGTGGGCGTGAGCCACTGCCGTGGCGTAATCGGCCTGGGCGCGGTCAAGCGCCACCTGGTAGTCGGTGGGATCGATGCGCACCAGCACCGTCCCTTTCTTGACGAACTCGTTGTTTTCAACTTCAACCGCGACCACGTGGCCGTTGACGCGCGAACTGATGGGATAAATGTCGCCGTCGATCTGGGCGTCGTCCGTTGATACACGGGTGGAGTAATAGCGCCAGACGAGGATTCCGCCTGCCACCAGGAGCAGGCCGATGACCAGCAGGCCCCACTTGGCGCCCGGATGAAGCCTGAAAAACGACGGGCGCCGTTCGGGCCTTTCTGCGCCTCCATTTTTTTTGCCGTTCGATTCCACATTTTCCGTGGGTTCTGCCATTACTTGCTTCCTCCCGTCATCTGCTTGAAGGCCTCTTCCGCCAGACCCAGGGCGCGGGCCAGCGACGCCTTGGCGACGTTGTACCTGTAAAGGCTGGAAATGTAATTTTCGTCAGCCGTGGCAACCGCTTCCTGAGCCTGCACCACTTCAAGGCTGTTCACCACTCCGGCGGAAAAGCGGTCCCGGGCCTGTGCCAATTGCTGATGGGCCAGGTCCAGGGTGCTGCGGGCCACGTGGACCTGGTTTCCCGACGATTTCAGGTCCAGAAAAGACGTTCGGACCTGGTATTCAATCTTGTTCTGCAGGTCTTGCAGTTCCGACTGGCGCTGCTTGAGCAAGGCATCCGCCTGCATGACGTCACCGCGAACCTTTCCGCCCTGGAAGAGCGGAACCTTCACGCTGGCCGCAACCGTGTAGGTGCCGTGTGATTCTCCGGGGCTGGGGCCGATGTCGCCATAGTCCGCATGGAAGTTCAGGGTGGGCAGCGCTTCGCTCCGGGCCGCTTTTTTCAGCAACTCGGCCGCGTGCACCTGGGCTTGCAGGCTCTTGTAATCGGCGCGTGCGGCGAGCGCGTGGGTGAGCGCCTGATTGAGCGTGATGGGCGGAGGCGGGGTATAGGGCACCGGGTCCGTCAGCCGGAACTGCTGCGCCATCGGCATCCCGATGGCCCGGGCCAGGTCCAGCTTTTCCGTCTGGAACTCGTTCTGCAGATAGATCAAACGCTGCTGCTGGCCCTGCAACTCCACCTGGCTGCGCAGCACGTCAATCCCGGGAACCATGCCGGCCTTTTTCAGATCGACGGCGCGGTCGTAAACAGCCTGCGAGGTGTTGACTTCAGCCTTCGCAGCATCCACGCGGCTGGAGCCCGCGATGGCCTGCAGGTAAAGGTTGGCGGACACCAGCACCACCAGGTCGCGAGCGTTCTGGTAGGTGTACCGCGCCGCTTTGACGTTATCGGACTCGGCACGCTCCTTGTGAAGATCTTCCAGGTTCAGGATGGGCTGGTCCACGTAGCCGCGCACGTCGAACACCCCGAAGGGCCCCACAATCGGCGACTGGCCCGGGAGCCCCGGGAAGCCGTAGGCCTTCAGGTTAATCTGCAGGCTGCTTTCAGACGCGCCCGCCGAAACCTGCGGCAACAGCTTGCTGAGCGCGTGGATCCTCGCCCCGCGGGCCTGCTGCGTGGCCTGATCGCTGAGGAGGATGCCCAGGTTGTACTTGAGGCCACGCTGGATGGCGTCGGTCAGGGAAAGCGGCAACACGCCCGGCTGGATGTGTCCCGGCGGCGCGCTCCCCAGGAATGGATTTTGTGAAATCGTCTGCTGCGTGGAGAGTGACGGGACGGCTGTCTCAGATCCTGTTCCGTTGCCGGCCGAACTGCTCATGGCGGGGCCGGTTTGCGCGGCTGCACCGGTCCAGGCGCAAAATAATGCGGCAAGTAGAAGAGTCTTAATCTGTGCCTTGATTTTCACGCTGTGATTCCTCTCCAGACAAGATCGAAAACAAAATTGACGTCGGATTCGACGTCTTTCGTGGACCAGCCCAGCAGCCGTTGTACGATGATCCCCCGAATGAGGTCGCTGATGGCCACGGCTGCCGTATCCGTGCGGATATTACGAACGGCCTTCGATTGGATGCCCTGCTGGAGCGCGGCTTCCAGCAGGCGAGCCTGCCGGAGGTACATTTGTTCAAACTGCGGGGGCATCTGGGCCGGATGCGAAAGGCCGCTTCCGAGCTCGGAGAAATAAATCCTGAAAAAGTCCCGGTTCATCTCGAAATAGCGGATCTTGATCTCGATAAAAGCCCGGACCTTGTTCTCAGGCGTCTGTTCGGCGGCCAGCCGGGTTTGAATTTCATTGTGAAGTTCCGTGATGCCCTGCTCGAGCGCCCCCCAATAAACGTCTTGTTTTGACTTGTAATAGAGATAGACCGTGCCTTTCGCGACCCCGGCAGCGTCGGCGATGTCCTCGACGGTGGCGGCGTGGAAGCCCTTTTCCGCAAAAACTCTTCGGGCCGCTCCCAGCAGTTCCGCAGTTCTGAACTCCTTGATGACGTCTTTCCGGGTTTTGCCAAGCAGAGGCATGGATGACTATAAGGAACAATAAAATGACTGAACGGTCAGTTTACTAAACTGCCATTCCGCTGTCCAGTGAAACCTTCCCCGGGCTGGACAAAAGCACAAGAAGCCTTTTGAACTCCCGACTGACTCCTGGGCGCCGGCGTTGTTCCGGGGTTACCCGCTCATTTCGCCCCTTGAATAGTGAGATGTCCGAGGCGCCGCTATCGATTCACGGGTGACGGGAAATATCGCCGGCGGGCAGGGAAGGCCAATTGGCGCTTGCTCATCGGGCCATCTCCAGCTATGGTGGGGGTTCAAGGAGGAGCAATGGAACGCAAAAGGGCCTGGCTCTCATGGAGCAGCGGGAAGGACAGCGCCTGGTCGCTGGAAGTGATCCGGCGGCAGGGCGAGTTTGACGTGCAGGCATTGCTGACCACAATCAACGCCGAATTCCAGCGTGTGGCCATGCACGCCGTTCGCGAGTCACTGCTGCAGGCGCAGGCGGAAAGCGCGGGCCTGCCGCTCGTCACCGTTCCCATTCCCTATCCCTGCCCGAACGGCGCCTATGAGCAGGCCATGGCCGCCGCCATGCAACGGGCCCTCGCCGAGGGCGTTACCCACATGATTTTTGGCGACCTTTTTCTGGAAGATATCCGCCGCTACCGCGAGGAAAAACTGGCCGGGACTGGAATCACCCCGGTTTTCCCGCTCTGGGGGCTCGATACGTGCCGGCTGGCCAATGAAATGGTTGAAGGGGGCCTTCGCGCCCTGCTCACCTGCGTTGACCCCGGGAAGCTCGACGCCTCCTTCGCCGGCCGGCTGTTTGATGCCCAACTGCTGGCTGATTTGCCGGCCGAGGTTGATCCGTGCGGCGAGAATGGCGAATTCCATACCTTTGCCTTTGAGGGTCCCATGTTCCGGGCGCCGATAGCGGTTGAGCGGGGTGTGGTGGTGGAACGCGACGGATTTGTCTTTGCGGACGCGCTTGCCAGGCCGTAAATGAATTTCCCATCAGCTAACCCTGCAACATTCTCTCTGTAGAATGGCCGAGTTGCAAATTTCCCACGAATCAGGCCTCAGGCTCGCCGGCTAAGGGGGAAAATCGCCTCGATAGAAGGTTCTGAACAGTATTCGGCCAGGGTTAATTTTATAAGTCGTTTATTTAAAGAAAAATAAAATTTCCAGACCACCAGCCGAAGTATTTCCTGTCATTCTTCCGCGTTTTCCGCCCTATGATGGCCCCGGCCTCCAACCCGGGCGCAGAGCACAGGTAAAAATTGCGTGTTGGGTAGCCGCAACCGTGAAAATAATTCCATGACCATGTACATATTGCACACTTACTTTATAAGTAACCGTGCTTTTTCAGGCGCTTTTGTTTGGCAATCATTCTGCCTTGTTAAGGGACGGGAGGGCAGACGTTGTTGCACAGAAAGCGCTCCCAAACCTCCTGCAGATTCCGCCGTTTTTTGGCGGTAAAAAGGGCCCTAGATGATTGCAATAGCAGTGGTTTTGGCAGCTAAAGCGGTGCGCAAGGCGGGAAGGATTTCGCGCTCCGTGGAAAGCCTGAAGGTGGCCGAATTGCAAAGGCCCGGCAGCGGTGTTCGAGTTCGATTTGGAAGGCCGAAGCAGATTGCCTTGCAAATTGGCACAGCGTTTGCATAAAGGAAATGCGTAACGAGTCGCCGGAAGGTTGGTTCAAGGCGGCTGAAAAGAGATTGGAATTAGCATTGTTTCCCCACTCGGGGTGAAGCGCCGCGAACGCGATAAAGGAAAGGCGTTCGGCGAAAGCAAGAGGCACCACCCCGATGAGTAAGGGAAACGACGAATGACCCGAGGCCAGCGTCCCCCTCCCCACGGCACTCGGGGCTCAGCCTGGGTTGCTAATGCAACCCAGGCTATTTTTTTTGCGGAATCGTTGTTCCTTCCTTTACCAACTCAGGATTCTTCAGCAAAGGGACTGGAGGCCGGGACCAGGACGCGAAGCTGCCGCGGCAGAAGGGTGATTTCCAGCGGCAGGGTCCCCAGAGGCTCTCCGTCAATTTCAATTTCGGTGGCGCTGGCCGACTCGGCGAGGATGTGCGCCGCTCGGAAGTGGCTGACGCTGGGGTGTGAATAGACCTCGCCGGAATAGAGCATGGAGATGCTGCTGAGCAGCTTCAAAGCCCCGGCGTAGTTGATCACCGTCACATCGAAAACGCCGTCGTTGGGGACAGCCGCCGGGCAGGGCCTCATGCCGCCGCCGTGGAACTGGCCATTGCCGACGGCCACATTGGTGATGAAGAAGGGGATACGGGTGGCGCTTCCATCCAGCGCCAGGCTGACCTGCCGCCCACGGTAGCTGAGAAAGGTTTTGACGGTTGCCCAGAAGAATCCCGCCTTTCCGCCAAACATGCTCATAAAATTCTTTGACTGCGCGGCCACCTGCCCGCCCATTCCAAAACTGGCCATATTGATAAAATAGCGGCTGGCCGGCCCGCCGCTGTTGGCGCGAAAAGTGGCTTTGCCGACGTCAATCAGGGTGGGAACTCCGCTGGCAAGGGTTTCGATGGCTTCGGCGGCGGCGGCGGGAATTCCAAGCGTGCGGCGGAAGTCACCGCCGGTGCCGAGCGGCAGGATTCCGAGCGCTGCCTGCGGCCGGACCAGGCGGTCCTGGTGAAAGAACCCGTTGGCAGCTTCATTGATGGTCCCATCGCCGCCGACAGCAACAATCAGGTCAAAGCCTTCGCGCAGCAGGGCGCGCGTGATGGCGATTCCGGCGCCTGGTTCGCCCGTAAAGCGAGTGACCACGGGGCCCAGGCGGCTTTCCAGCGCGGCGGCGAGCTGCGGCCACTTGCGGGCGGTCTTTCCTCCGGCGGATTGGGGATTGACGACGGCGGCGATTTTGCCCGGCTTGCTCATACGGAAAGAGGAAGCTGGCCGTTTCGGTAGAGCCGCAGGTGGACGTCCTCAACGGTTTCGCGGAGCGTTTCAAGCGGATCGCGCGTTTCAAATTTAAGTTCAGTGCGCGCCCGGGTGGAGTCGCAGTACCAGTAGCAGGCCGACATCTTGACGGAGGCGTCGTCGAGATCGACTTTCTTTCCCAGCAGCGGGTAGATCACCCGCAGTGCGCGCGCCCCCCACAACGATACTTCAACAGGCGGCTCCAGGGTGGGCGGGGCTTTGCCGGAGATTTCCGCCACCTTTTCAATCAACTGACGGAAGGTCCAGTTGACGTTGCCCATCAGGTATCGCTCGCCGGGTTTACCCGATTGCATGGCCAGCGTCAGGCCGTGGGCGACGTCGCGGACGTCCACAAAATTCAACCCGCCTTTGGGAATCACCTTGATTTCGCCCTGAAGAAACAGCGCCACATCGCGCGTGGAGGAATTGCGGTCGTCGCCGATGCCCAGCAGCAGGCTGGGGCTGACCACGACGATGTTCAACCCGCTGCGGGTGTGGTAGTCGAGCGCCAGTTTCTCGGCAAAAATCTTGCTCAGGTAGTAGGGCCACTCACCCACCACCTCGTTCTTGTAGCCGGAGGTTTCGTCGCGGACTTCAGGAGTTGTGCCGACGGCAATGGTGCCCGAGCTGGAAACCGCCACCACCTTTTCCACCTTGTGTTTCAACGCCGCCTCGCAGACGTTGCGGGTGCCCTCAATGTGCGTCGTGTAGAGGAGGTCCTGGTCCTTCGAGTCGCGCGAGACAACCCCCGCCAGGTGGTAGATTTCTGATACGCCCCTGGCCGCCTGCTCCACGTCTTCACGTTTCACGATGTCGCCGTGCACCACTTCCAGCGCCGGGTCCTGCTCCCAGGGAGAAAGCCCGCGGCAAAACACCCGGATTCGCGTGGTGTCCGCTTCAGCCTGCAGTTGCTTCACCAGGTGCTTCCCCAGGAAGCCGGTGGCGCCGGTAATTAGAACGGTTTTCATTGCCATCAAATGCTCTCGGGTGTTCCCTTGACGTCCGCCATCAGGATGGGCGCAAAGTGCATCATGGTAACGCTGGGCTTGCGGCCCACATGGCTTTCGGCCATTTCGAGGGCGTCTTTCATGTTCTGGGCGGTTTCCCAGCCCATGATTTGCGCCGCCCGTCTGGATTCGGCCCCCACCACAATCACCTTGCCGGTGTGGGCGCGTCCGTTTTCGCCCCAGTACCACATGTAGAACGGGTGCACGCCGTGATAGGCGTGGCCGGTGCGGTACATGCGGATGTACTCCGGGTCGTGCGCAAACTCGCTTTCATACTTTCGCTGCAGCTCCGCCGAGTCTCGAGTCTCCGTCAAAATCCGGTTGAAGAACTCGATGTAAGAAGGATGGTGCAGCGGATCAAATTCATTGTAGAGCGGGTGGGTGATGATGAGCACGCCGTTCTTCTTCACCACCGGCATGCCGCGGTACATGTTGTGGAAGTATCCCAGCGCCATCACCTGCACCAGCAGGGGGTTCAGAATCGAGTTCACGTTGTAAGGGGAAATAAACGGAATGCCGTAGACCACCACGTCTGACTGCCCTTCCAGCGGCGTGCAATACTGCGCGTAGCAATAGGCCAGCGTTTTGGCGTGCGTGGGCAGAGTGGCGCCGGCATGGACGGCGATCATCTGGTAGGGCGCCGGAATGGCAAACAGGATCTTCCTTTTGGCGGCGCGGGGAAGCATCTCCAGGCCCTTTCGCGTAGCCTGAAACATGGCGCGGTCGACGCCCGTCCATTGGTCTTCATTTTTGGTGAAGAAGGCCATGGCGGGCTCGAACATGCGGTTGTTAAGCACCGTCTCAATGTGGAAGACCTTCAGGTGGCGGTTGACCACTTCCATCATGCGGTCGCAGGAGTGGTTCATGGCGGACCGCGTGTGGTCAAAGTAGGAATCGCTGGCCAGGATGGTCTGCGGCGTGTGGTGGGCCTGCAGCGCGGCGTAGTCGCACAGTCCCACGCTGACCGACTTGCTTCCGCCGTCCATGGGAACCAGGTTGATGTTGGCGTAAATCAGAAGATCGGATTCCGCCGCCCGGCGGTTGATGCGGACCCGCTCGCCGGGTTCGGTGGTTCCCAGCTCCACCATGCCGTCCGGGGCATCGCCGTCGTGATTGTAGAGGCGGTCGGGGTAGAAGCTGGAGAAAACGTGGTTGCCCACCGCGTGGCGGATTTCCGCTGCCGTCATGCGCCGGTGGTAGGAGGTGGCGACGATGATGTGAACGTCCTCGACGCCTTTTTCGGCCAGCAGCTTCAGGACGATGGTCAGGATGGATTCGCGGATGTCCGGGCTCTTCATTTTCGGCAGTGGCAGGGAAATGTCATCGATGGCGATGGTGACCTTCATGCCCGGCCGCAGCAGGGAGGAGAGAGGTTCCATCTGCTCGGGGTGGTCGATGGCGTAGCGAATGGCGGCGTCGCGGTCCTTGAGGCCGGCGATGGTGGGATTGGGGTAGAGGACCCGCGTGCCCGGCGGCATGCGGACGGAGAGCAGGTCTTCGCCGTACCACATCAGCCGCTCAGCCGAGCGTCCTTCGAGTTGGACGACGCAACCCTCGTGTGAAACGACTGCGTTGCGTCCTACCGCGTTGGGCGTGGGATCGCCGAACTCAAACGCCGGCTGCCCCGCCGGGGGATGGTTCCCGGCGTCGTTTGACATCGATGCCTCTTTTCAAATCCAGAATGGTCCAGCCGCGCTCCCGGGCTACGCGCTTGAGTCGCCGGTCAGGGTTAACAGCGGTGGGTTCACCCACGGCTTCCAGCATGGTTAAATCCGAAAAGCTGTCGGAGTAAGCCTTGCACTGTTTCATCTCCGTGCCGAACTGCCGGCACAGGCCCTCCATGGCGCGGACTTTTTCTTCCTCTGCAATCAGCGGAGCTTCCACTTCTCCGGTGGCAACCCCGTCCCGGAAAACCAGGCGGTTGCAGATGACCGACTGGAAACCAAGGTAACGGATTACCTCGTCCAGAGCAACATCCAGTTCGCCCGACACCAGCACGGGAAGAAATCCCTGCCGGCGATCGTCTTCCAGCAGCAGCTGCGTGTCCGGATAAATCGACGGCAGGATTTTTTCATCGAAGAGCTGCCGCGACTGCGCCCGCAGCACCTGCTCGCGCATGCCGCGATATTCGCGAAAGAACACTTCGTTGAACCGGCGCCGCGAGCGGAATTCCATGGCCAGCCAGGACGGAATGCTCAGCAGCAGCTTGGAGAATTTCAAAACCGCCCGCGACCTCGACGGCTGGCGCAGGGTGAAGTAGGCATACCTGCGGACGATGTTCCCCGAAGTCAGGGTTCCGTCAAAATCGTAAAAAGCCAGCCGGTGATTTGGGCTCATGGGTCGGGAATCGTTATGGATTCAGTTTGTGACCGTACCTGGAAACTTAACAGAATGTTGAAAAACGGTGTAGCGGCGGCTTTACGCCGCCAACCTGCGTTGGGGACATTGGCCTTATGGCGGGGTGAACCCGCCGCTACACCCGCTGTGCGAGATATTTAAACATTCTGTTAAAAGCTTCGTGACCACTTCGTCCTCAAGCGCTGCGCCGGGCCATGAGGTTCTGGAAATTCTTCTTGTGCCTCCAGCCGAGAAACAGCGTCAGCAAGGCGGCGTACCCCGCGTCCTGCGGGCTGACGAAGGCCAGCATCAGGATCACAAATAGCATCCAGGTGGTCATGGAAGCCATGGCGCCCGCCTCCGGCCACTTCAGCTTGCTGGCGGCCACGCGCATCGCCACAAAGTAAGCCATAGCCACCGCCGCCCACACGGGATAGAGCCACAGCATGACGCCTGCGGAAGTCGCTATTCCTTTGCCTCCGTTGAATTTTAAAAACGGCGAGTAGCAGTGGCCCAGAATCGCCCCAAAGCCGAACAGCCAGCCCAGTGCCGCCGCATGCGTTCCGTGGCTCACCAGCCAGACGGCGAAATAGCCTTTGCCCATGTCGCCGATCAGGGTGAGCACCGCGCGCCATTTGTTGACGCGCAGGACGTTGTTGAAGCCGGGATTTCCCGACCCGACGGTGCGGATGTCGATGCCGCTTCCTATCATCGCCAGCGCCGCAAACGGTATCGACCCCAGCAGAAAACAGACGATAAAGCGGACGATAATTCCCAAAGTTGTCGCAGGCATAGTTTTTGTAGCGCCGCCGTCACGGCGGCATCTTTTCAGGGCCGGCAAGACGCCGGCGCTACGCGCTCAGGAGCAGAGTTTCGCAATCGCTTCCCGCACCTGCTCCCGCAGCGCCGCCAGCTCGCGCACATCGTTGATCTGGATACAGATAGGCTCGCCCACCGTAATCTTTGCTTCACCGCGCCCCGGCATGCGCGCGCCTCTGGACAGTATAGAGGAAGTTCCGCGAACTCCAAGGGGATAAATCGGATGGCCGGTCTGCACTGCCGCGTCCAGAGCGTCCAGGCGGAACCGGCTGAGATGCGCCGGAACGGTCGGCGGGCCCTCAGAAAGTACCATCACCGAATAGCCGTCTTCCAATCCCTGGCGAATGCGCTGGCGCAGCGTGCCTCCTGGAGGGAGGCTGGGTACGCGCAGCGGCGGCAGAACGATGGGCCGCAACAGAAACGCCACCGCGGCGGGAAGGGAATCGAGCGCGCCGAAATCTGAAAACCTTACGGGCTTTGGGAGAAGCGCGGCCAGCGCCACGGCGTCAACGGCGCCGGCGCGGTTGGCCATCAGGACGGCCGGGCGTCCCGGTTCAATCCGTTCGCTCTTCTCAATGCTGATCTTGTGGCCGAGCAGCTTCAGCAGAACTCTCGACGAAAAGGCAACCATCGCCCTCCTGGCGTCCTGCCCGGGAATGGACCGCGCCAGAAGGCCGCCGGAAACCGCCACAACCGCAAGCAGCATCTGTGAAGACTTGCGGAGGAGCCATCGACCCGCGCGCGTCAGTCCAAGCCGCAGCCAGGCGCCCAGGCTTTCCCACCAGAGCCGCAGAATCTGCATCCAGGGCGGCCGGCGGTTGAGCGCCAGAGCGCCGCGCTCATAGAGCAGCCGGGTCTCGTTGCGCCGGATCTTGCCGCTGGAAGTTTTGGGAATGCTCTGCGGCGCCACCAGTTCCACCTTGTCGGGCGGAATGCCGATCGCCAGGCCCACGCGTTCGATGACCTCCGCCTCAATGCGGTCCAGGTCTTCCTTGTTGGCCACGCGGGTTTCCGCCACTACCACCAACTGCTCGGTGCCGAGTTCGGGATCGCGCCTGCCAAAGGCCGCCACGCAGCCCCGCCGCACTTCAGGGACTTCTGCCGCCGCCAGCTCCACTTCCTGCGGGACGATGTTGCGCCCGGACTTGATGATCAGGTCCTTGGCGCGGCCCGTGATGTGGATTTCACCGCCGGCCCAGTAGCCGAGATCGCCCGAATCCATCCAGCCGTCTTCGGTAGTGACGGCCGCCGTGGCTTTGGGGTTGCGGAAATATCCCGCGGTTTTTGACGGGCCGCGGAAAAGCACTTTGCCCTGGATGCGCTCGCCGAGCGGGTTGCCGTCGGGATCGATTACTTTGATTTCGTGTCCCGGCAGGGCTTTGCCGTTGGCCACAAAGCGCAGAGCGCCGGAGTCTTCCGGCTCAGCAGGAACGGCCTTGCCCTCAGCCTCAAAAACCTCGCGGCGGATGCGGTCAATCACCGGGCGGCGGTTGAGGGGCGGAAAAGCCAGGGCCACGGAGGATTCGGCCAGGCCGTAGCACGGCACAAAACTTTCCGCCCGGAAACCGTACGGCTGGAATCGCTTTTCAAAGCGCTCCAGGGTGCCGGGCAGCACCGCCTCGCCGGCGTTGATGGCCACGCGCCAGGCGCTCAGGTCCAGGCCCTCGAGGGCGCTGTCCGGAATCTTGCGCGAGCACAGCTCGTAGGCGAAATTCGGGGCGGGGCAGAGCGTGCCGCCGGAATCGTGCAACGCCCACAGCCATTTTTCCGGCCGGCTCAGAAAGGCCAGCGGCGAAAGGATGGTGATGGGCAGGGCGTAATAAACGCTGTAGAGCCAGGAGCCGATCAGGCCCATGTCATGATAAAGCGGCAGCCAGCTCACCACGATGTCCGAAGGCTGCACGCCGACCGCCCAGCCGATGCCGCGAATGTTGGCCAGCAGGTTGGATTGCGTCAGTACCACGCCCTTGGGTTCGCCGGTGCTGCCGGAGGTGTACTGGATGAAGGCGGCTTCGGCGGCCTTGATGGCTCCGGGCTGCAGCCGCGCGCCGCTCGCTGCAAGGTCCTCGACTGTGGTCACGCCCAGAATGCTGGGCAGGTTCAGGCGGAGCAGCTCGGAAACCCTGCGGACGGCTTCAAAGCTGATCAGAAACCGCACTTCCGCGTTGCGAAGAATGCCGACCTGCCGGCGAACGTATTCCTCAATCTTGTCGGGCCGCGCCGGAGGATAGATGGGAACGGCGATTCCGCCCGCCAGCATGACCCCGAAGAAGGCGTAGAAAAATTGCGGCGAGGTGGGCAGCATGATGGCCACGGTTTCATTCCGCCGCAGCCCTGCGGAAACGAGACCGGCCGCCACGTCGGAGGCCGTGGCCAGCAGCTTGCCGTAGCTGATGTCCTCTCCGGAATTGCCTTCCAGCACGTGTGCCTGGACGCGGTCCGGGTCCACCTCGGCGTGCTTGCGCAAAACTTCGATCAGGGTGCGGGCGGATTCCGGCGGCGGTGGGGCAACACGCCCGGGCTGCCGGATGGTGTAGCGCTGCGAGGCGGCAGGAGCTTCTTCTTCGCCGCCGGCCACGGCGCGCACCCAATCGGCGGGTGTGTCGCCTTCTTCGGCGATGCGGTCGGGCAGACGGACGTTGAAGTGCGCTTCCGTGCGCACCAGCAACTCCACCATCTCCAGGCTTCCCAGGCCCAGGTCGCGCTCCAGCGAGGACCGGAGCGTGGCGGCTTCCGCCGCGCGCAGCGATCCCAGCTCGGTGAGAAGCTCGCGCACAATCTGGAGCATCTGCTCTTCAAGCTGCGCGGCGTCGATTTGTCCCGGCGTGGTTGGCATTTCGATGGGAGTTGCTGTTCGGAATTCCTTAAATCTTAAACGACCACTCCTTCACGGCCTCGGGCTGAATCCACCTTTCGATCCCCTCAATCTGATGATGGATCCAGTAGTTCTTCCAGTGAATCCTTTCCGGGTCCCAGGGCAGCAGCAGTTTGTCCTTTTCCGAAAGCCGCTGGTAGGCGGTCCGGATGTTTTCCGATTCAAAAATGTAGCGGTTGTGCAGGATGAACGGCAGGTACTGGTCAAGCGTCTGCTCGCGGAACCGCGCCTGCAATCCCAGCGTGCGCAGGGCGCTTTGCCAGCCCGCCAGCGACTTCCTGCCCGGCAGCCCGGCCTTCTTCACTGCGCTGTGCATGCGGTCAATGATGGCCTGGGCCCGTTCGATCCGCTTTTGCAGCCTCTGCCGCCGGGCCCGCGCTTCTTCAGCCGAGATAAAACGCGCCCGCCCGCGCGAAGCTGCAATGCGGATGGGCAGTCTTCCTTTGCCGTTCCGATCCGCCCTTTTTCGCGCTTCCTGCCGCAGCAGATTCACCAGCGGTCCCAGCCTGATAGGATTCACGTCCGCCGTTCCCAGCTGATAAACGTTTTCTGCGCGGCCGTCCAGCAGCAGCGCGCCCACCACCAGGATCGCCGCCGCTACCAGATCCACGGGAACCACTTCCAGCGGGGTGTTGCGCCTCACGGGCCAGTGCTTCAGGCCGCTCATGGCCATCAGCACCAGCGGGGCCGCGGTCCTTCCTCCTTCAATCCAGCCGGGGAAAGGAAACCGCAGGGCGCTTTCAACAATGGCCGGGCGCACGATGGACCAGTCCACATCCTTCTCCCTGGCAATCAACTGCTCGCCCAGGCTTTTGGAATAGGTATAGGTGTTGACCCATCCCCAATGTTCCGCCCGCCCTTTGCCCAGCGCAACCAGTTTCTGCGCCGTTTCCCTGGAGCGTGCCTGCGGCTTCTCTGTTTCTTCGCCGCCTTCCGATTCCGTGATCAGCCGGACCTGCTCACGGCAGTAGGCGAGTTCCTCAAGAGCGTCGAAGGAATTGTCATCGGGACCCTTGCGGTGCGGATAGAAGCCCGGGATGGGCTCCGTTTCTTCAATCAGGCCGTTAGCCTCGCCGGAAACAAAGCAGGTGGAGACGTGCAGCAGACGGGCGCCGGCGCGTTTGGCCAGGGCGATGGCGTTCTCCACACCGTCCACGTTGGCCTGGAGCGATTCATCCACCGGCGGAAAGAATTCCACTTTGCCGGCGCAGTTGATGATCAGCTTCACGCGGCCTGCAATTGTCTCCAGCGCCTGCTTGTCGAGCCCGCAGTCGGGCCGGCTGAGTTCGCCGGGCCAGATGCTGACCTTTTCCCGGATAAATTTTTCACCCCGCACCGCAATCAGCGCGGCCATCACGGGTGAGTCCACGATCTCGGCCTTGAAGCGTTCTTCCGCGGAAAGGTCCCGGCCGGGCCGCAGCAACACGTGGAGATGTTTCAGGTCCGGATAGCGCTCCAGCAGCATGGCCAGGATCACTTTGCCCAGGAAGCCGTTGCCTCCGGTCAGGAGAGTTTCGTTTTCCCGGAACATTCGCCCGGCATCCGTCAATTGTGATTGTTGTGCCATCAGCAGGCAGGGAATCAGGCCCTTTTCAACCCCTCAGGGGCCTGAGTCGTTCCATGTTATCGGCCTCCCGAAGCTGCTGTCAAGACTGGGTTACGGGCGTGACGGGGTTCGGGGATGGCTCTTCCGCCGGGGGAGCCGCCTGGGCTTCGGTTTCCATCCGCCGGGCCTCCTGGTAGGTGTGGATGACGCGGTGAATCACGGTCAGGTTCGAGAGCGCCACAATCACCCACAGCACCGGCGCCATGCGGTTAAAAAGCGCCCCGATAATGATCAGTACCACGCGCTCAGGCCGCTCCAGAAAGCCCACCTTGCAGGACGGGATCAGGTTCTCCGCCCGCGCTCTGGAATAGCTGGTCATCACGGAGCCGATCATGGCCAGCGCCACCACCACCACGTACATAAAGCGGTTGATTCGGCCGTAATAAACCAGCAGGCCAACCAGCAGAAAGAGGTCGGAGTAGCGGTCCAGCACTGAGTCAAAAAAGCCACCGAAAGGCGTTACCTGGCGCGTCATGCGGGCCACCGGGCCATCTGTCAGGTCAAAAACCCCGCCCAGGATGATGGTCACGCCCGCCCAGCGAAAATAGCCGTAAGCAAACAGATAGGCGGCCACCAGATTGATGGCAAAGCCCGTAAAGCTCAGGATGTTGGGATTGATCCTGATCTTTACGAACGACCGTATGATTGCGTCATACGCATACCAGCAAACGTCGCCAATTTTACGGGTAATCATTGTGTCAAATCAGGAATTCATCCGGCCGGGGATTCAGGTCAGGAGCTTACACTACAGATCATGCACCCCGCCGGTTTCTCATGGTTGCGCTTAGCCTTAGCAGCGCCTTACCAGGACTTTTCCTCGTGAAGCGTATCTTAGCGGAATTGCCGCTGTTCTGCAACCGGGAGCCGAGCCGCTGGGCTTCAAAACTGTGTCAAATTGGGACAACTCTGGTTCTAGTGGCGGTCCCGCCCGGAACTTCTTATGGGCCCACGCGGCCAACCCGTTTTCCAGGTTATATTTCCAATTGAAGCTCTGGCCATGCACTCTGTATTCGTTCAAAATAGTGATGATAGCTTGTTGCGGGGCATCGCCGCTAGCGGTCCACTTGCTGATAAGATGGAGGACGTATCCACGGCCCAAGTGGCAGAAAGGAAAGAAGCTTATGGGAATACCAGGCATCGAAAAACAGAGCTTTCCAATGCTGATCGGCAACGATGGGGTCCGTACGCCTCAGGTGCGAACCATCTGCCTTCCTTATGATGGCACCCCGGTAGGCGAAGTTTACGACGCCGATGCAGCCACCGTCGATCGCGCTGTGGTGGCGGCGCAGAAGGGCGCCGAGGCCGTGGCTTCCATGACCCAATATGAACGGGCAGAACTGTTGCGGCGCATGCGGACCCTGCTGGAACGCGACGCGGAAGAGTTTGCGCGACTGGTGACGCTCGAAACCGGCAAGACCATTCGGGAAGCCCGAGGTGAAGTGGCGCGGGCGCAGCAGACGCTGGCGGCTTCAGCAGACGAGGCCCGAAGGCTGCAAGGCGAAGTGGTGCCCATGGAAGCGGCTCCTACCGGCAAAGGCCGCTGGGCGATGACGGTGCGCGAGCCACTGGGCGTGATTGCCGCCATCACGCCGTTCAATTTCCCCTTGAACCTGGCGCTCCACAAAATTGGCCCGGCGCTCGCGGCCGGCAACAGCGTGGTCCACAAGCCTTCTGAGAACACGCCGCTCAGCGCGCTGCGACTGGCGCGGCTGGCCGTTGAGGCGGGAGCGCCGGCCGGAGCTTACAACGTGGTGACGGGGCCAGGGGAAGAAACCGGGCGGCAGATTGTGAACGATCCGCGCATTGCCATGATTACTTTTACCGGAAGCCCCGAGGTTGGCCAGGAAATCCGCACCGCCGCCGGGCTGCGGCGCGTGACGCTGGAAATGGGCTCAAACTCTTCCGTTATTCTCGAGCCGGATTGCGATCTGGACCTGCTGATTCCCCGGTGCGTCCTGGGTGGATATGCGCTGGCGGGGCAGGTCTGCATTTCCGTCCAGAACATCTACGTGCACGAGTCGATTGCCGAAGATTTCACCGGGCGATTTGTGGCAGGGGTAAAGGCGCTCAAGATCGGGCATCCGCTCGATGAAAGCACGGACATGGCTTCATTGATCACCGAGACGGCGGCAAAGCGGGTGGAAAGCTGGATCAAGCGGGCCGTGGCTCGCGGTGCGCGCCTGCTGACCGGCGGAACGCGCCGCGGCGCCATCATCGAGCCGGCCGTTCTCACAGACGTGCCGGCGGACGATGACGTTTGCTGCAAGGAAGCGTTTGGGCCGCTCGTGGTTCTCCATCGCTACCCGCGCCTGGATGACGCGATCAACGCGGTCAACGCCAGCGCGTATGGCTTGCAGGCGGGCATCTGCACGCGCGACATCGGCAGGGCCTTTGACGCGGCACGCAAACTTCGCGTGGGAGGCGTGATGGTGAATGACGTTCCCGCCTTCCGCGTTGACCTGATGCCCTACGGCGGCACCAAAATGAGCGGCGTGGGGCGTGAAGGCCCGCGGTACGCCGTCGAGGAAATGACCGAGTTGAAGCTGATCTGCTGGCGTGGATGATCTTCCCAAAGTACCCAGCCCCCCAGCGGTCTGGCGCAAACGCCGCTCTGTCGGGCCTGCGATTTCCCGAAGGGTTCGGTTTGGAAGGAGCGCCGTGTGGCTGTCGTGCTTGTGCCCCGAGCGCGCTTCAGTCGCCCGGCGCGCAACGGCAGGGGAAGGATTCCTTGCTGACCGCTTCCACCAGGCCCACAATGTCGCCCAGACTGCTATAGACGGGCGCCAGCACCGAAACCATTCCCGGCCGCTCTTCCACGGTGACACGCCGGCCGGTTTTCAACACCTCGTTCATCTGGGGAAGCATAGGCTGGGAGCGAGCTCCGAAAACCCAGAACTGGCTCAACTCATTTTCATTGCGGATGACGATTTGAATCTGACCGGGCGCACCCTCCACCGGCATCCATAGGTTTACGTCACAGGGATATGCAATCAGCCGCGAAAGGCGGATCAGCGTTTTCTTGACGCGCGTAAACTCCGGCTCGCGGAGCGAGTACCCATCCACAATTCGCTGGCAAAGGTCGCCATCCACCATGACGCTCGCAGTTCGGGCAATTTGGTCAAGGTCGCGGACGAGCGTGGCGCGTGGCAGCGTCGTGGCGTTTTCAGCCTGGCTGCCTGCAGCAGAACCCGCGCTGTCAAAGGTGCGCCCCGTCATTTCTTCTCCCCGGCGAGCGGCCAGAGATATTCGCGCACACTCTGCCACGAATCCGGCCGAATCTTTGAGCGGAGCCTGGCCATGGGGATTCCCGCGGCGCGCCGAATCTCACTCCCTTTCCAATGGGTATAGGATTCTTCCATCATGGCGGGGCGTGGAAACCACCAGTCGCCCGGCTGCGTTCCGTTATAGCGGCGTGTGACTTCGGCTTTCAACTGGTCACGGGGGATGCGGCTCTCGAGCTGGGGGAGCAGCGCCAGGTCCTGCGCCTCGTTGCGCTGGATCTTCAGCCGCACACTCGGTATCGGCCCCTCGATTCCAAACCGCTCGCCGGAATAAACCACCGCGAGGCCTTCGCCGTTGGAATGAAACCATGGGTCCTTGCCGGCACCAATCGTCTGCCAGTACTCAAGGCCCTCCACGCCGTAAATCCACCCACGCAGCGGCCAGAACGTGATGGCGGAAGCCTGGCGGGTGATGGGCGGCAGGTGCGTGTAGTACCACACAGAGTCGCCGTTTTGCTTGAGCTTTCCGGGCAGGTGTGGATACCAACTGATGATCTCGCCGTTGCAGACCCAGAACTTGATAATGTCTTTCAGCCGGTCGAAGTCTCTCCCCATGCGCCAGCTTGTGTCCATGCGAAAGGCGAAATCAACCGGCGAGCCGGCCGGCAGCGCCTTTTTCAGCAGCCGGCCGTATTCGAAGAAGTAGTGCACTTCCTCGGGGTGAACCGTCTCATCGCCGTCCCAGGAAAAACCCCGATAGCGCTTCTTGTGGTTGAAGAAGACTTCAAACCGCGTGTGCGTCCAGCCCTTCTCGCGGAAATGCTTTTCCATGGCGGAGACGACGTTGACGAACTCGGCTTCATAGCCGGGCTCTCCCCACCACAGATAAGAAGCCGGCCAGTTGGGATTGATGGGCAGGTAGACCGAAGGGATGGGGCGCGGGCCGCGGCGCGTGCCGGCGAATGCCGAGCCATCGAACAGCGGGCCGTAATGGCGGTCAAACAGTTCCCAGGAGGCAATGCGCTTTGACTGCCCGGAGCCTTCGAGCACCGGCGCAAAGCCGGGATCTTCCCCGCCGGCGTGGCCATAACCCAGGTCGTGGAACGTCCCGCGATGTTCGTAGAAAATGCGATGGTAGGCCTGCAGCATGCGGAACAGTTCATCGCTTTTGCAGAAAGAGCCGCCCACCCGTTTGGCCAGGCGCGGGAAATATTCGCTGACCCAGCCCGCGCTGTAAGTGTTGTGGTCAATCGACAAAGCGTCTTCCCTGGGAATCGTCACCGGAAGGACATTGATCCGAATCGGCAAGCTGCGGCGTGAATGGCCGTCGGACAGAACAGCCTTCGCCCGGTACACTCCCGCGGGGATGCCGGCCGGAACCCACACGTCAATCCAGAAGGCTGCGGCTGTCTGCTTCTCGATCCGGTTGTCCGGGTCGGGAAGGGTGGAACTGTACGGCAGAGTTATGGGGATGAGAGCATCGGGATAGTAGTGGCTGCTCGAATCGACGAAGTGATGCCATTCGCGGTACGCGTCCATCTTGATTCCGCTGTCAGGGTGGTCCAGAGTCAGGCGCAACTCGTAGCGGCGGCCTTGCGGAACTTCGGCGACCAGATGGAATGACGCGTAACCGTTGCGCACTGCCTGGAGGTCAACCGCGTGCCGCCATTTTGCGACTTCTGTATTCTGCTCTGCGCCTGTCTGGTCGGGCGCGACAATGCCGCCAAAGGGATCAGGCCTGAGAAACTCGGGCAGCGCGCTCAGACGAGTCACCTTGGGCGAGGGGCGGGACGTTTGACCGGAACCTTCACCGTAGGCCGAAAAGGCTTCCTCCAGCGCCAGGGCTCCGAAAGCTGTTTGCAGGAACTTGCGCCGCGAAGGATGTCCTTTTCTTTCCACCTGGGGCCTTACCCGTAATTGATATTTTGATTTTTCGGTTTCCTCTTATATATGCGAATGGTCTCGGATGTCAAGCCGGGCTTCTTAAATCTCGAGATCAACTCGCGGCCCTCGGCATTGACGATCTGGAACACGGACTGTTTGTGGATACGGAATTTGATCCCGGAAAGAAGCCCGATGTCTGCCCGCCGCGCCGTGGGCCTGCATTAAGAGCGGCTTTGGCCGTGGAACACGCCGCCCGCTGCGGCAGATTTCCCGTCGTGGATTCTCCTCACGCCGTGAATGGCTCGTCGGCCGACGGCCCATAGGTGGCCGGTACGGGAATACCGTTCAGCCGCAGGTAGACGCCAAGCTGCGCGCGATGGTGAACCATGTGGTTCAGGAACATGCTGCGGTAGGCAAGGAAGCGTGACGCCTCAAAGATCGTTTTGCCCTCGAACGACAGCTTCCAGTTTTGCTGCCACGCTTTGTCGGTTGTGCCGGCCAGCGCCGCGCGCACTTTGGCCGCTTCCTCGTCCAGTACCTTGATAAGCTGACCTGCGGACTCAAAGGGCAGCGGTGTAAAGCTCCCAGCGGAAAAATCCAGTTGCGGCGTGGTCAGCACCGTGAGGCCGAAGCTCGTCAACTGGGCCACATGAGCCGCCAGCTTGCCCATGGGCATCGATTTCTTATGCGGCGTGTAGTCCCCTTTGTCGGCCGGAACCCGTTCCAGCGTCCTGCGTGTACTTGCCATCTCCAGGTCAAGCTCAGATAAAAGCGCTTCACTGATGGTCATGGAATCCTCCTGAAAGGGATTGCGTTCCATTCGTGCAGTTATCATGGGCGAATAAAAGGCGAAATGTCAAAAATAAAGGTCTTCGCTCATGTTCTGTCCTCCCGGCGTTGCCAGGAACGCCTCCGCCACTGGTTCTGGGAAAGAGAAGATTCGCGGATATCTTGTCTCTAATCAATGAATGTTAATGTAACAGATACTCACCGTCTCATTATCCGGAATGAACCCGATTGATATGCGACCAGCTTGGGCCTATGATCCGCTGATTGAAGGGAACGGCTTTGTTCGTCGATGGTCGGTTACCCAATGCTTCCGCAGGGCGCAGGGCCACATAACTCTTTCTCGCCTGCCTCTCGGAATAGCCTGCCACTGAGGTTTATGAGTCACAGAGTTTCACCACGCACACCTATGGCGAGCGCAGCAGAAGAACCGAAGGACAAAGGCCGAAACGCGCACTTATTGATTTCCCCGGGTGGGTCCACAAATGCGGGGCGGAAGTGCTCGGAACTCCGGGCACGATGAGGAGGTGAATATTGATCCATCGGGGGGACGGTTAGAGAGTAGCGGCGGTTCGGTTTTTGGCCTTTTCCGCTGAAAAACGCTACATCGGGAAAGTCACGGAACCAACAAAACACCAGGCGGGCAGCCTGTCCCGGTCCGGCGGTATCGCCGGGGGATAGCCTGTGTTGCTATGCGTGTGGTTGATTAGCAGTTGTTTGGGATCTCATTATTCATACCGGCCTGATTATATTGGCAAGTTCGACGGCAGCCAGAAAGTGGTTTTGGAAGAATCTGGCTAAGAGTGCACCCGGACAGCCGGGCGCCAAGGAGATTCCAATGCAGCGCGCGATGAAGTGGTTCCTCGGTCTATTGGCTTCAGCAGCATTCCTTTGTGGTGGTTTCGTAGTTCTTCACGGGTCATTGCCACCGGCCTCGATTAACGCCTGGCTTCCAGCCGGCAGCCTCACGGCGGCCCGCACGGGCGCCGCCAGCGTTTTGCTGCAGGACGGGCGGCTTCTCATCACAGGGGGCAATGGCGCATCCGGCGCACTGGCCACTACCGACATTCTTAACCCCTCGAGTGGCTTCACTCCGGGCCCGCCGATGAGTCTTGCGCGCAGCAACCACGTTGCCGTGGTGCTGGTGGACGGCCGCGTGCTGGTGGCCGGCGGTACGGACGCTTCCGGCCGCGCTTCACAAAGCGCCGAGCTCTTTGATCCCGCCGCCAATTCCTGGAGCGCTTCGGGGCCCTTGATGGTCGGCCGCTCGGGCGCCACCGCCACGCTGCTTCCGTCGGGCCAGGTGCTCATTGCCGGAGGCACGGCCAACGGCGCGGCGCTCGCGAGCCTCGAGCTTTTTGACCCCAACCCGAACACCTTTTCGCTCGTCGCGGGCGTGCTTTCCTCGGCGCGTGAGAATCACGCCGCCGTGCTGCTACCCGACGGCCGCGTGCTCATCGCCGGCGGATGGGACGGCACCACGCTTGCTCCCGTGCCTCCCGCCTCGACCGGAACTGCCAACGTTCTTGCTTCTTCCGACATTTTCGATCCGACCACCGGCACGGTCACTTCCGGGCCGACGCTCAGCTCGCCGCGCATGAACTTCACCGCCACCACGGCGCTTGATGGCAGCGTGGTCGCCATCGGCGGAACCGACGGCCAGAACGATCTTGCTTCCATCGATGTCCTCGCTCCCGCGGCCGGTGCTTTCGTGCCTTCCGGCGCGCAGCTCGCCACCGCCCGTCAGGGGCATCTGGCTTTCCTGCTTCCGCACAACGGCAACATTCTGGTGGTTGGAGGAACCTCAGGTGGCACGGCCGTCTCGGCCGTGGAGCTTTACACGCCCTGGACCGGCGCAACCAGCGTCACCGGCGCCATGGCTTCGGCTCGCTCGGGCGCTACGGGCAGCCCGCTGTTTCAGACCATTCTGGGCGCCCCCGTCGGCATCGACGGCGCGTTGATCGTCGCGGGCGGCCTGGACGCATCTTCGCCACCCGCTGCCCTCGCCAGCGCTGAAGTTTACGGCTTCGCTACCGTCAAGACAGACAAAGACGATTACTCGCCGGGCGAAACCGCCTACTTCAGTGGCAGTGGCTGGTTGCCCAATGAAACCGTCCAGATGAGCCTGGTTGAGGTTCCTGATCTCGATGGCGACAGCCCTATCGCTCTCACCGCCACGGCGGACGCCAGCGGAAATTTTTCCAACGTCACATTTCCAATCAACGTCGCCGATTTAGGCATCAAGTTTACCCTCACCGCCGCCGGCGGCGCTTCCCAAGCCCAGACGACGTTTACGGATGCCCCTACACTTACACTGACCCCAAACTCAGGTGCGGCCGGATTTTCGCCGGTAACAGTCAGCACCGGCGGTAGCCCATTCGACCATAGCAGTACGGTCAACATCTATTGGGACGGAACCATCCGCACTACCAGTGGGACGTTACTCGCCACCTGCCCCACGGGGGGGAGCAGCGGAAACATTACCACGGGCTGCACGTTCACAGTCCCGGCGAATGCCACGGCCGGGCCGCACACGGTGGTGGCCACCGAGCAGGCCAACAACGCCAAGAGCGTGTCCACGACATTCACGGTCACCGCCGCGTCGGCCGCGAATTCGACCATCACCGGGACAGGCCCGGTTGTGGCGGATGGCGTCGCGACCTCGACCGTCACCATCACCTTGAAGGACGCGAGCAACAACCCGGTGTCGGGGATAACGCCAACTTTCTCGGCCAGCGGATCGAACAATACCTATGGCGCCTGCTCCGCCACCAACGGCTCCGGCGTCTCGACCTGCACGCTTTCGTCAACCACAGCAGAGGTGAAGACGCTCTCCATCGTCAGCCCGGTGTCGGTCACTGGCGGGACAGTAACCTTCCAGGCTGGCGCGCCAGCGGCCGCCCACTCGACGATCGCCGGGACGGGCCCGGTTGTGGCGGACGGCGTCGCAACCTCGACCATCACTATCACCTTGGAGGATGCCAACAGTAACCCCGTGTCCGGCGTGACGCCGACTTTCTCAGCCACGGGCTCGAACAATACCTACGGCACCTGCTCCGCAACCGACGCTTCCGGCAAGTCGACTTGCACGCTGAAGTCGACCACGGCGGAGGTCAAGACGCTGTCTATCGTGACGCCCGTGGCAGTCACCGGCGGGACAGTTACGTTCACCAGCGCCAACGTTGCGACCACGTTGACTCTCGATGCCCCCAGCCCGGCTTCGGTGTCATTGGGCTCGTCCGGCCCCGTGACATTCACTGCGCATTTGACGCGAACAAGCGGTGGCGCGGCAGTTTCCGGTGCAACGATCAACTTCTCTGTGGACGGCACTGACGTGGGTACAACCGCGACGACCGACGGTACGGGCACGGCTATATTGAGCACCTACAATCCCTCGACCCTGACGGCAGGCAGCCACAACGTGGCAGCCTCCTTCACAGCCGCGACCATCAGCGGCACATCGTATTCGGCCAGCAACAGCGGGACGCAGACGCTCAAAGTAACCACCCCCATCACAGTTAACACATCGGTAGCAGGCCTGACATTCACTGTCGACGGCACGGACTACACCACCCCACAAACGTTCCAGTGGGATCCGGGTTCGAACCATACGATATCGACCACCTCGCCGCAGAGTGGAGTTGCCGGGACACGGTACGTCTGGACGAGCTGGAGCGACAGTGGCGCCATCAGCCATAGTGTGACAGCCCCCAGCACCGCAACGACTTATACTGCTAACTTCAAGACGCAGTACCAGGTGACGTTCAACCTCAGCGGGGTGTCCACGGACGTTGCTGGGACCACTCAGGTGATCTCTCTGACGAGTCCGTCCGCCCAGTCGGTCACCTTCTCGCAGTTCAGCTCGAACAGCTACAGTGCGTACTTCGACGCGGGGAGCACGGTGAGCGGGACATTTGCGAACCCACTGGCGAGCACGACGTCGGGCAAGCAGTACGCGCTGACTTCCGGCTCGCCGTTCAGCTTCAGCAGCCTCTCGGCAGCGCAGACGGCTACGGGAACCTACAAGGCGCAGTGGCTGGTGACAATCACCCTCAGCGGAGTGTCCACGGATGTCAACGGCAGCACTCAGGTGGTTTCGTTGACGAGCCCGTCCGGGTCGGTCACCTTCTCACAGTTCAGTTCGAACAGCTACAGCCAGTACTTCGACGCGGGGAGCACGGTGAGCGGGACATTCGCCAACCCGCTGGCCAGCACGACGGCTGGCAAGCAGTATGCGCTGACTTCCGGCTCGCCATTCAGCTTCAGCAGCCTTTCGGCGCCGCAGACGGCCACCGGAACCTACAAGGCGCAGTGGCTGGTGACAATCACCCTCAGCGGGGTGTCCACGGATGTCAACGGCAGCACTCAGGTGGTTTCGTTGACGAGCCCGTCCGGGTCGGTCACCTTCTCACAGTTCAGTTCGAACAGCTACAGCCAGTACTTCGATGCGGGGAGCACGGTGAGCGGGACATTCGCCGACCCGCTGGCCAGCACGACGGCTGGCAAGCGGTATGCGCTGACTTCCGGCTCGCCATTCAGCTTCAGCAGCCTTTCGGCGCCGCAGACGGCCACCGGAACCTACAAGGAGCAATACCAGGTGACCTTCGCGCAATCAGGGATTGGTGGTGACACGGCAACCAACCAGGTGCTGTCCCTCACAGTGAACGGAGGTTCGCCGACAGCGTACAGTGCGAGTACCCTGCCGCCGGCCACGTGGTATGACGCCAATACCGTTCTAACTTACACGTACAGCCCGACTGTAGCCACCAGCCCGGCTTCGGGCAAACAGTACGCACTGACGAGCACCAGTCCCTCAAGTCCGTATACGGTGACCGCTGCGCAAACGATAACCGGGACATACAAGACGCAGTGGTGGATCGCCTTCGCCCAAAGTGGCCTGAGTTCGGATGCCACAGGCACGGTGGTTACGGTTGGCGCAAGCGCCAAAGCCTATGGGGACCTGCCCTTTAGCGGCTGGTTTGACGACGGCTCCACGCTCAATTATGCGTACTCCAGCCCGGTGACTAGCACCACCAGCGGCAAACGGTATGCGCTCACGACACCGGCCCCCACACCGGCCAGCGGATTTACGGTGGGCTCATCGATAACCATCACCGGCACCTACAAGGTCCAGTGGCTGATCACCTTCGTGGCGACCGGCATAGGCGTTGATGCCACCCCCGCAGCGACCATCGTTACAGTTAACGGCAGCCCGCAGGCGAGTGTATCCTATCAGGTCTTCTTGGACGCTGGATCGACAGCCACCTATGCCTACAGCTCGCCGATAACCACTACCGTGACGGGCAAACGCTACATCCTGACCACGCCAGCGGCAAATCCCCCAAGCGGCTTCACGGTTGCGGCGGCGATCACTATCACCGCGATGTACAAGGCCCAATACGACACTCAGACGGTGGTTACCTCGTCGGTGAATCCTTCCATCCTGGCACAATCCGTCCAGTTTACGGCGACGGTGACAACTATCGCCTCAGGAGGCGGAACGCCGACAGGCTCGGTGCAATTCAAGGTCGACGGAGTAGCCTTTGGTTCGGCTGTCGCCTTGAGCGGCGGCACTGTTAACAGCGCCGCTACGGCAACCCTGACGGTTGGCACGCACACCGTCGAGGCAGACTACACTCCTGACACCGACACTTACACCGGCAGCATAGGGATGCTTGCCGGTGGCCAGAAAGTGCAATACGCATCAGGCGGGGCCTGCGATGGCGACCTGGGCCACAGCATCCTGCAACCGATTAGCACGCTGGGGACGAGCGTCTTTAAGCAGAAGAGCACAGTTCCGGCGAAGTTCCGGGTGTGCGACTTCAACGGCAACTCGATTGGGACCCCAGGCGTCGTGTCGAGCTTCCAGCTGACCGGCGTCATAAACGGAACGGTCCAAACCGACGACACCAGCGTCCCGTCCACGACACCGGATACTGTGTTCCGCTGGGACCCCACAGGTCAGCAGTGGATCTTCAATATCAGTACGCAGAGCATGTCGGCGTCGAACACCTACACTTTCGTCATTAATTTGAACGATGGCTCAACCATCCCGTTCATGTTCGGCTTGAAGTAACTGCGGTTGACCAACCACGGCGAGGGCGATCTCGCCGTGGAGCGTTGAGGATTAGACAAGATTCCTGAAAGCATCGGGGCTCGGGTTTGGGAAACCGATCCCGGACTCGGGTGGCCAAGTTTTCCAAGGGTTTCCCCGGGGGTTGCGCAAACAGCGCAACTCCAATCTCTGCGGGAGCGGGGGTAAGCGGGCGGGTCAGAATCTCCTTCTGGCCCGCCCGTTCTGGCAACGCAAAGTTTGCGGCCGTTCGTAGCTGGCGCGGCTGCAACGCTGCCGCGTCCGGCATGAACACGGCGGGCCACGGCCCAGGGAGCATTTATACCTATCGGCCTGAATACATAGGCAATCGAGAACCAGCGGGAACGCGGTTCAAAGAGTTTGGCAGTAACAGTGCCCGGCCGGGCGGGCCCAAAGGAGGCATCACAAGATGCGTCTCAAGAAGTTAGTAGTGATTTTCAGTTCGATTCTTTTGCTTGCGGTGGCGAGCCGGATGTTCCAGGCCGTGCCGCCCAAAGACAACATGACGGTGACGGCCGGCAATAGTGCGTCCCTCGGCATCCAGGCGTTCGTGCCGGGTCAAGCCCAGAATCAGTGGTTCTATAACTACACCTGCGTCCAGACCGGCACCTCGCTTTCAGATAGCTTGCCGATTACTTTCAGCCTCGACAACGCCCGAAATGACGTTACGGCGGTCACTGCTACCGTGTCATTCAATGCGAATGGCAATCCAACATTGGCAGGGGCCATTTCGTTTTCTCCGACTACTGTCGATGTCACCGCAGGCGGGTCTACGGTTACTGCGGACATTGTGATCTCGACGGGAAACCTGAGCGCTGGCACATACGACGCCAACGTTCAGATCAGCACGGACCAGCCGAGCAAGGTGTCCTTAAACCACGACGTGATCCACATTCGCGTGACAGTTGCGGATGCCTGTACGCAGCCGAAAACCGCATGCTTTATCACGGATTCGTCCTTCAACCCTCTGGTCGACTGTTCCGGAAACCCTGTGGCGCTCGAATCCACTTCGGGGGGAACGTTCAGGATTGTGTTCAATCACCAAAACAAGGTTGTCTCCACGAACCCGGGCCAGTTCTATTACAACCTGCTCTGGACCAACGACACTGGCGCGGACCACAAAGTGACGCTCACGATGTCCAAATCGGACGACACGCTGGTGACCACGGGAACCAATGCTCTACACGCCGCAGTATTCCAGTCCGCAGCTATCGACCCCACGCAGCCGCTGGTTTCACAGTTCGATGCGGTGAACACCAACGGGACCCCGTGCGGAACGGGCACAGCCGGGTCGACAACCTGCAAATCGGTGGCTACGGTCGCCAACGGACAAACGCTCTGGGTAACCTGGCACCTGGCCTATGCCAAGATTGGGCAAAACATCTCTAACGTTTCGCCCGGAGCGTGCCCCGGCACCGAGCTCATCTCGGCAAGCTGCGATGTGAGTGACACGGACACAACAGACCTGCTCACCACATGCACGGCTTCGGCTACGGGCTACCTGAAGGGACAGTAAAGCGGAAGTCGGTTTACGTGGACTGATCGTGCGTGGGGCGCACATCGCGCGAATCAGTCGTCTGCGGGAGCGGGGGTGAGCGGGCGGGTCAGAATCTCCTTCTGGCCCGCCCGGTCCGGCAAGACTAAGCAAGCTGCCGCGGCATCGCGGGCAAGGTTCGTGCCTGTGTCCATCCATGTCTCCGGTGGTCAGTTTGCCGCCACCAGAGTTTTAACCACCTGTTCTTTCTTTGAGTTCAGTTCCTGGATTTGCTGCCGCAGGGGCAGGAAGCGCGACTGCCAGAAAGCCTGCTGCTGGTCGGGGCTGAGGTTTTTAGCTTCGGCCTTGAGGGCGATCTGTTCCTCGACCACGCCCAGTTTCCGGCGGTCGAGCGCGAGAATCTCTTCAAGCCCCTTCATTCCTTGGCGGGATTTTGCGTTTTGCCACAACTGAACTCGGTAGAGTTCCAGCGCATCGGCCGAGAGCGCATCCAGATGCGTCTGCCATTCTCCACCCAGCAGCGCCAGGGTCGCGCAGACGTCGGCGTAGTCTTCCGGACTGGCCATCACACGATTCTCGGCGGCATCGATATTGCTTTCAAAGATGCGGGCCACGGCAAAGTCGTGCAGGACTTTCAGTTTCCGTCCGCGCTGATGGCCGCTCGCAACGCCGGAAATCACACCCACGCCCAGTGAACCCAGGAAGACAACCGCTGCAATCCCGGCTGCCACCCGGTGCCGCTTCCTGAATATCTGCCGGCTCTCCGGCTCGCGCGCCTGGATGGTTTTCCAGGCCTTGTGCGCCAGGGCGACCAGGAGAAGTGCGACCCCGAGGGAGGCGATCGGCAGGACCTCGGAACTAAACGGAATCGTGAGTCCGAAAACGATCCCGCGAACGTTGAGAGCCAGCAGGACAGAGGCGGCGACCGTCAGCGCCACCATCACAGCATAGAGCTTTGCGGCCGGTTTGAGCGGCGCTGGAGGCAGCACGGCAGGTGTTCCCTCATGCCGGATGCTGTAAACGACGCGCCGGCTTCCCGCAATGCTCTGGCGCCTGCGGATGCGGCCCTGCACCTGAAGCCTCTTGCCCGTGCCGGAGTTTTCCCACTCCAGCGTGACCACCTGGTTCACCTCATAACTGTTTTCGCTGGAGCAGCGAACTTCGTCCTTTGACAGATTTTCGGTCTGCACAGTTTCAACTTCGCCCGTGGCGGTCCGGATGGTTACCGGCCGCTGCATGAGGACGGTGCGCGTGCCCGGCCGCGTCCTCGCAGCCGGGCCATCGCCAGGATCCGGGTCTTCTTCCGGGAGAGCGGCGGGCCCGACTTCCATCGCAAATTTCCACTCGGTTTTGGCGCCGCAGGAAGCGCAGGGCTTCCGCACCGTTCCACCCGACTCCAGCATTTCAATTTCATCCAGAATCAGGGGATGCAGGGTTGCAGATTGGCATTGCTGGCATTCCAGCAGGCCGCGCGACTCGGTGGGCTTCCTGGCCCGCGCCGGGAAGTCGATTCCCCAGAAAGTGGGATAATTCCCCAGGGCTTCGACGCCAAAGTCCGTCCTCCCTTCCGGGGAGCTTTCCAGGACCTTAACCACACGGAACTCGCCACGCAGGTTGTTCTCCAGGTTGGTTACCAGGATTTTGCTCACCAGTGGGACCGGCCGCTCCAGCCGGATTTGGGCTCCAAATCGATTGACGGCAATGGCGTGTCCGCGGCACTCAAAGGTCTCAGCTGTTTCGGTGAGGCCCGAGACGAGCAGCGGGATCTTGACCATCAGCCGGTCGGACCTGCGGTTTTGAGAATCTTTCCTGAATGCCATCCCTGATCTATCCATGCGGAACAGGGTTTATCGTGCGCTCCGCCCGTAAGTATTTGAATCGTCAGGACAGGCCCGGGCCATGAGCGGGAGAAAGGAAAACAGAGGGGCTTCGAGAGGTGCGCTGTGAGGGATGCTTGCAACCGATTCTTTTGAAGACTGATATGCGAATTCCGGTTTACTGTGTGCAGGCCACCTGCCCGTGCCCCATGGATCCTTTCAGCACCTGGGCAATGAAGTCCTGCTGGACAACCGCCGTGAAGTCCTGGGCGAGGACCAAGCCCTGATTTGAGGGGTCAATCGTATAGTACTGATCGCCTGTAGTGCAGGGCACCGTAGGAATCGCTTTCAGGGTATAAGTTTCAACCTTGCCGTCAACCACGGGCCCGGGAACGTAGAGGTAGGAATAACCGCCCTTATTGCCGTGAGATAACATGCCGTCAATCAGGGCCGCTGCCTGGCTGGACGCAGACTGTCCGGAAGAGCCAAGCTCGGCGAGATTGGAGGTGTAACCGTGATTGTAGGTGACGGCATAGGTGATTTCCGCCGCTTCCATGATTTTCAGGTTTGACACTGCCGCCGCCTGGTTGGCCGCCATGCGCGCCCGCATCAGGTTGGGAATCTCGATGGCTGCAAGGATCAGCAGGATCGTGACCACGATCATCAGTTCTATGACGGAGAAGCCGCGTGACGTAGCGGAGCGCTCATCTGGCATGGAGGTTCACTCTCCGGGGACAGGCCGTTCATAGAAAGGCAGGGCGGTCACTTCCGCCGCTGCTCCGGAGGCCGTCTGCAGCCGCGTGCCGGGTTCCAGGTGCTCCTTGCGCAGGTAGGCAAGAGCGATGTTTTTTTGCAGGGTGGGCGAAACGCAGGCGCTGGTAACCTCGCCGACCTCTTTCCCGTCGAGAGTCAATTTCTCGCCGCTGGCAGGCGGCTGGGTGCTTTCGATCTTCACCCCCGCCAGTTTCCAGTTGACGCTGCCGCGGCTTCTGGCCCGCTCCACGATTTCCTGGCCAATGTAGCAGCCCTTGTTGAAACTGAGGGCGTTCATCAGATTGGCTTCGAGCGGCAGAGTATCCTCTCCCAGTTCCGAGCCGTAGCGGGGAATGCCGGCCTCGATTCGCAGGGACTCCAGCGCTTCGCTCCCGCAGGGCAGCATGCCGTAACTTGGCGCCTGCCCACAGGCCGCGCCCCACAAGCCCATCATGCCTTTTGCGCCCACCCACACCTCGTAGCCTTCTTCGCCCGTGTTACTCATGCGGACCACGCGGACCGGAAATCCCGCGTAATTTGTGGCAAAGTGTTCGAACTCTTTCATCGAAGGCAGGTCCACGTGCAAAGTCTTCTCCAGCAATCCTGCGGCCTGTGGCCCCTCAAAGGCCAGGGCAAAGGTTTCCAGCGGTTCCATCTGCACCTGGTCCCCGATAATGTATCGGCGAAGGGTTTCCATGGCTTTAGCGCGCAGGTCGGCGTCCGTATCCACCAGCAGGCGGTCCTGGGCGGCGTAAACGCGCATGTCGGCCAGGATCTGTCCCTGGGGGTTCAGCAGCGTCGCGTAAGTACCCTGGCCGCCGGCCACGCTCTTGATGTCGTTGGAGACGATGCGGTGCAGAAACTTTGAGGCGTCCCGCCCCGCCAGAGAGAATTTTGCCCGGAATGAAAAATCAAAGAGTCCCGCGGCCGTTCGCACGGCCTGGTGCTCCTCAGCGGGATGGGTAAAGCGGGCGGGAATGGTGGCGCCATGGTATTCCGCAAGCGTTGCGCCCTGCGAGAGGTGGTAGTCCGCCAGAGGACTCCGCATCAGGTCTGCTGTCATCAGTTGTTATCCTCGAAAAGGGTGGATTTGAAAGATGGGGAAGCGCCCGGGAACGGCTGCCGGAAGCTCTCAAAAGATTCCTATTCGTTGATGTGAACAGGCATGGCCGCCGGCCTCACCGGCGCGGGAGTCACTTTCACCAGGTGTCCGGCCAACGACGTCATCTCCTGCTCATTTGAGAGCAGGTCCTTCAGCGTGGTCTTGCTCAGCACCTGGTCAATCACCTGCTGCACCGCCCGCCACAACGAACGGACCGAGCAGTCCACGGTGTTCGCACAGGAGATCTCACTGCCGGAATGTTCCTCGCAAAATGCGGGGTCGTAGAGCCTCCCGCCCAGAATCGCCAGCGCCTCCCCCACCACAATCTTGTCTGCCGGGCGTGCCAGTTCGTAGCCGCCGGCCTGCCCGCGGACACTTTTCACCAGCCCGCCGCGCCGCAGGATGCGCATCAGCTTGGCGACGTAAAAATTGGAGATGCCTTCCTTCTGGCTGATCTTGGGAATGGTGAGACTTTCACCTTCCCTCGCCAGCCGCAGCAGGCACCGCAATCCGTATTCTTCCTGGGATGTCAGTTTCATGATGATTCTCCCGGCCGTGCGCTCGCGCGCCCCCGGACTCCCTGGCTGTTTTTTACATCATGCCCAGTTGCAGCCTGGCTGCTTCCGACATCATGTCTGGATTCCACGGGGGATCCCACACCACTTCCACTTTCACGTCTTTCGGTTTGGCCATCACGCGAATCTTGTCTTCCACCTCGCCGGGCAGCGACTGGGCAGCAGGGCAGGCGGGGCTGGTCAGCGTCATCTTCACAGCAACTTCCGACGAGGGCGTGACGCTGATGTCATAGATCAGCCCCAATTCGTAAATATTCACCGGAATCTCCGGGTCGAAGCAGGTCTTGATGGCCTCGACAACCTTTTCCTTCAGAGCTTCGCCCTCAGCACCGCCGCTGGCTGAAGCTTGCCCGGCAGCCGGTTGTTCCGTTTGGGACTTTGCCGCGACGGGGGCGTTCTCCGCGGCCTGCTGCTCATTGTTTTTATTGTTCTCGTCCATGCTGAACCCATTCCTATTCGGTACTTACGGCTTTCTTGTCGCCCTTCAGCGCCGACCGCAGCGTGTGCCAGGCCAGCGTCGCGCACTTCACGCGCAAGGGAAATCCCGCCACGCCGGAAAAAACCGCCAGCTTCCCCAATGAGGGGTCTTCCGGCCGGTTGCCGTTTGTTTCACCGGTCACCAGGGCGTGGAACTTTTCAAACAAGGCGTCGGCTTCATCGAGCGTCTTTCCCTTCAGTGTTTCGGTCAGCAACGAGGCTGATGAAGTTGAAATCGCGCAGCCCGAACCCTGAAAACTCACATCGCTGATTCGGTCGTTTTCGAGCTTGACGTAAATCGCGACCCGGTCGCCGCACAGCGGGTTGTAACCCTCCGCGTGACAAGCCCCTTCCAGCACACGATAGTTCCGGGGCTTCTTGCTGTGGTCGAGAATCACTTCCTGGTACAGTCCACGCAGATCCGACATCAGCCCAGCAACTCCTTTACCTTTTGAATCCCCGCGGCGAGCGCATCAATCTCTTTCTTTGTATTATAAAACGCCAGCGAGGCGCGGGTGGTGGCCGGGATTCCAAACCGCTCCATCAGCGGCTGCGCACAGTGGTGTCCGGTGCGGACAGCGATCCCTTCCTGGTCAAGAACGGTCCCCACGTCGTGGGGATGAATCCCTTCCATCACAAACGAAATCACGCCGGCTTTCTTTTCCGCCGTGCCGATAATTCTCAACCCCGGAATGCGGCTGACTGCCTCAGTGGCGTAAGCCAGCAATTCATCCTCATAAGCGCCGATGTTCTCAATTCCGAGCCTGTTTAGATAATCGATGGCCGGCCCCAGTCCGATGCCTCCGGCGATGTTGGCCGTCCCGGCTTCAAACTTGTAGGGCAGGGAATTGTAAATCGTCTTCTCGAAGGTTACGGAACTGATCATGTCGCCGCCGCCCTGGTAAGGAGGCATGGCATCCAGCACATCAGCCTTGCCGTAAAGCACGCCCACTCCGGTGGGGGCGTAAAGCTTGTGGCCTGAAAAAGTGTAGAACTCGCAGTCCAGCTCCTGAACATCCACTCGGACGTGCGGCGCGGCCTGTGCGCCGTCCACAAGCACCGGAACGTTCTTGCGGTGCGCGGCTTCAATCATTTCCTTGACGGGGTTGATGGTCCCCAGCACGTTTGAAACGTGCGCCACGGATACGAGTCGCGTCCTGGCCCCCAGCAGCTTTTCGAATTCATCCAGCAGGACTTCGCCGCGATCGTTGATGGGCGCCACACGCAGCTTCGCGCCCTTTTCCTCACACAGCATCTGCCAGGGCACAATGTTGGAATGGTGCTCCATGGCGGTGATCAGGATTTCGTCGCCCGCCTGCACATTCTTGCGCCCAAAGCTGCTGGCCACCAGGTTGATGGCTTCCGTGGCGCCGCGCACAAAAATGATTTCGCTGCTGTCGCGCGCGTTGAGGAAGCGCTGCGCCGTCACCCGGGCGTTTTCATAGGATTTGGTGGCGCGCTCGCTGAGTTCATGGACGCCGCGATGGATGTTGGAGCAGTCCCGGCGGTAGAAACGCTCTTCCGCCTCCATCACCGCCAGCGGTTTCTGGCTGGTGGCGGCGTTGTCCAGGTAGACCAGCGGCTTTCCATGGATCGTCTGATCGAGGGCGGGGAAATCTTTCCGGATCCGTTCGACGTCAAACTTCAGCGAGGGATCGCGGCCGGTTGTTTCGGTCATGTGATGCGAGGTGATAGCCATGGTTCGTTTCCAAACTCCAAAAGGCGAATGCCGAACAGCCTGCGCGGCGCCCGATCACCCTCTCATCTTGGCCAGCAACGCCGCCTTGAGCTGTCTCTGGAACGGCCCAACCTTCACGTGGTGGATAATCTCGCCGGCAAACGCCACCATCAGCAGGTTGCGGGCCTCTTCCAGGCCAATGCCGCGCGAACGCAGATAAAAAATCGACTCAGGATCAATCTGGCCGATGGTCGCGCCGTGTGTGCACCTTACGTCGTCGGCAAAAATCTCAAGCTGCGGCTTGGTGTTGATGGTTGCGGTTTCGGAAAGCAGCAGGTTCTGGTCGCTCTGCTTGGAGTCTGTTTTCTGCGCGTCTTTTCTCACCAGAATCTTGCCGTTGAAGACCCCGGTCGATTTCCCGTCCAGGATACCCTTGTAGTATTCGCGGCTCGAGCAGTGCGGCTGGGCGTGGTCAATGGTCGTATGGTTGTCGATCAGCTGCTGGCCGTTGGTCACATAAAGGCCGTAAAGATGCCCTTCCGCCCCTTCGCCGTCCAGGACCGTGGTCACTTCCTCGCGGCCCAGTCGCGCGCCGAACTGGATGGAATGGGTCGCGGCGGCTGCGTTGCGCGCGGCATAAGCCAGCACCGTGGCCACGTGGAACGCCGCTTCGCTCTCGCTCTGGAGTTTGGCGTAATCGACGTGGGCGTTGTCTTCGGCCACAATTTCCGTCACGGCGTTGTTGAAATAGACGCCGTCGCCCAGGCCCACGTAGCTTTCCACCAGCGTCACCTGGCTTCCCTGTCCTGCAATCACCAGGTTGCGCGGATGCGCCACCCAGGGTTCTTCGCCGCCGGTCGAGACGTAAAGGATCTCGATCGGGTTTTCCACTACAACTCCCTTGGGGACCTCAATGAATGCGCCGTCTTTCATGAAAGCTGTGTTGAGCGCCACGAAAGGATGTGTTTTGTGGCTTGCGTAGCGGCCCAGACGCTCCGCCGCGGCTTCTGACTGCGTTACCGCTTTCGCCAGGTTTGTGACCTTTGTGCCTGCTGGAAGCTCGCCGACGGTGGAAAGCTCTTCCACATAGTGTCCGTTCACAAAAACCAGCCGTGTGCCATCAAGCCCGGAAAATGAGATCTCTTCAATCCATTCCTGAATCCTGTCATCCAGCTCGTAAGCCGCCGGCTGAAAGCGCACCCGCGTAATGGGCGCCACGTTGCAATACTTCCAGTCCTCAAGCCGGGTGGTGGGGAAACCCAGTTCGGCAAAAGCCTGCATGCCCTCCGTGCGCAGCTTGCTGAGCCACGCCGGGGCCGTTGCAGCCTGCCGGTTTTCAAACTCCCGGAAATCCTTCAGGTAAAGCTCTTCACTTTCTTTCAGCGCAATCGCCATGAATTTTTATCTTTCTTCTTTTCTATCCCGCCAGCAGCGTTCAGACTACATAATTCCGTTACGCCCTCTCGTTCGCCGGGACGGTTTCATCCAGCCAGCTATAGCCTTTGTCTTCCAGTTCCAGCGCCAGTTCTTTGCCGCCGGACTTCACAATGCGTCCGTTGGAGAGCACGTGGACGAAATCCGGCACGATGTAATTCAGCAGCCGCTGGTAGTGGGTGACCACAATGATGGACCGCTCCTTGCTGCGCAGCGAGTTCACGCCGGTGGCCACCGTCTTCAGCGCGTCGATATCGAGCCCTGAATCCGTTTCGTCCATGATGGCCAGCTTCGGTTCCAGCACAGCCATCTGGAAAATTTCGTTCCGCTTCTTCTCGCCGCCGGAAAAGCCTTCGTTCACGGGACGGTTCAGCAGTGTGTCGTCCATTTCCAGCAGTTTGATTTTTTCGCGGATGTAGGTAAGAAAGTCCATGGCGTCCAGCTCTTCCTGCCCGCGGTGCTTGCGCCCGGCATTCAGGGCCGCCCGCAGAAAATAAGTGTTGTTCACACCAGGAATCTCCACGGGATATTGAAAGGCCAGAAAAATGCCTTCGCGCGCGCGATCCTCAGGCGCCATGTCGAGCAGGTCCTTGCCGTCGTAAAGCACTTCGCCCTTGGTCACAGCGTAGAGGTCGCGGCCCGCCAGCACCTGCGCCAGGGTCGATTTCCCTGACCCGTTGGGTCCCATGATGGCATGCACTTCGCCCAGGCCGATTTTCAGGTCAATCCCTTTCAGGATTTCATTGCCGCCCACATTGGCGTGCAGATTCTTGATCTCAAGTAACATTCGTTTTTGTCCTTTGCCAGTTGCTTGGGTTCCCTGATTCATCCAACCCCGCTACTCGTCATTCTGAGCGGAGCGAAGAATCTGCTTTTCTTTCTTCGCTGCTAAGCTGCCGCAGAGCTGAGAAACGAGCCCGCGCTTCCACTCGTTCTCATTCCTGTGCATGAAGTGAAGAACCCGCGGCGAGCCCTGGCGACTGTTGTTCCGGCACTTCCACGTGCGGATAGTCCGCGCGTGTTCGAAAATTATCCAACGCTGCCTTCGAGGCTGATGCCGAGCAGTTTCTGCGCCTCGACGGCGAATTCCATGGGCAGCTCGCGAAAGACTTCCTTGCAGAAGCCGTTGACGATCATGCCGATGGCGTCTTCGGTGGAAAGGCCGCGCTGGCGGCAATAGAAGATCTGGTCTTCGCCGATCTTCGAGGTGGAAGCTTCGTGCTCCACCTGCGCCGCGGGGTTCTTTACTTCAAGGTAGGGGAACGTGTGCGCCCCGCACTTGTCCCCCATCAGCAACGAGTCGCACTGCGAATAGTTGCGCGCGCCCGTTGCATTCTTCAGAATCTTGACCATGCCCCGATAGCTGTTCTGGCCGTGCCCGGCGCTGATGCCCTTGGAAATGATGGTGCTGCGAGTGTTCTTGCCCAGATGGATCATCTTGGTGCCGGTATCGGCCTGCTGATAGTTGTTGGTGACGGCGACGGAATAGAACTCGCCCACAGAGTTGTCACCCTGCAGGATGCAGCCGGGATATTTCCAGGTGATGGCGGAGCCCGTTTCAACCTGCGTCCAGGAAATCTTGGAGTTCACGCCCTGGCACTTGCCGCGCTTGGTGACGAAATTATAGATCCCGCCCTTGCCGTTCTTGTCGCCCGGATACCAGTTCTGAACCGTGGAATACTTCACCGTAGCATTATCCAGCGCCACCAGTTCCACCACCGCGGCGTGCAACTGGTTCTCATCGCGCATCGGGGCCGTGCAGCCTTCCAGATAGCTCACATAAGCGCCCTCCTCGGCCACAATCAGGGTGCGCTCAAACTGGCCGGTTTCCTTGGCGTTGATGCGGAAATAGGTGGAAAGCTCCATCGGGCAGCGCACGCCCTTGGGGATGTAGGCGAAGGAGCCGTCGCTGAACACCGCCGAGTTCAGCGTGGCAAAGAAGTTGTCGGTGTAGGGAACCACGGAGCCCAGCCACTTCCTGACCAGGTCGGGGTGCTCCTGCACGGCTTCCGAAAATGAACCGAAAATGATGCCCAGCTTCGCCAGTTTATCTTTAAAGGTTGTCGCCACTGAAACGCTGTCAAAAACCGCGTCCACGGCCACCCCGGAAAGCAGTTCCTGCTCTCTTAACGGAATGCCCAGCTTTTCATAGGTCTTGAGCAACTCAGGATCGATTTCGTCCAGGCTCTTGGGCTTGTTGTCCTTCGATTTCGGCGCGGAATAGTAATACGCCGCCTGGTAGTCGATGGGGTCATACTTGATGTTGGCCCAGGTCGGCTCCTTCATGGTCAGCCAGTGCCGATAGGCTTTCAGCCGCCACTCCAGCAGCCATTCCGGCTCATTCTTCTTGGCGGAAATCATGCGGACCACGTCCTCGTTCAAGCCGCGAGGAATGGTCTCCTGCTCGATCTCCGTCACAAAGCCGTACTTGTACTCTTGTGTGGCAAGCTCTTCAACGTTGTTTGCCGGCGAGGGCATAAGCTTTACTCCTGATTCAGAACTTAAGATCTCCAGGACGCTCGGGAACCTTGCCCAAACGCATGGTGGCAAGCTCAAGCTGTCCCTTTGCTCACTTCAATGCTACCGAATCTATACAGTCCAGTCAAGATTATTGCAATACCTTTTTGTCAAGATTTGCTCAGGGCCAATTATCTTGCTGAATGTTTTCCGTTGGTCATGATAAGTCTATTAGTTTCAATCGATAATAGAAAGGCGGGGCAGGCTGACGCAAAACACGGCGGAAATTGACTCAGGGTAGTGTTAAGGGGGGGGCTAGCGTCGGCCAAGGTTTATCCGAAAGCCCACGCGGAACAATATTGGCGGCCCCAATTCCGGAACCGGGGTCCGCTGCACCGTGTAGCGCTCATCAAAGATGTTTCCCACGGCCACATAGGCCTCCGTATCACTCCAGATGCGGTGTGAAAGCGAGGCGTCCAGGGTGAAGAACTTGCCCAGCGGAAGCAGGTTCTGGTCGTCGTCAAACTGGTTTCCCACATATCGGCCTTGCAGGGCCAGAGTCAGGCGCCGCCAACGGTTGGCTGCGGTGGGGTTCGAATAGAGTGCCTGGAATGTGACCACGTGTCTGGGAACCTGCGGGATTTCCAGGCCCACCAGAGAAGGATCAGCTGTAAAGCTCAGGACGTTGGCATTGACGAACTCGTATCCGCTGGTCAGGCGAAAGGTCGGGGTCACCTGCAAGGCAGCGTCCAGGTCCACTCCGCGCGAGCGTGTGCGTCCAAGGTTCTGCCGCTGGCGGGTGATCAGGGTGGGCGTCACTTTCAAGGTGACGTTCGCAATCGGGTCGGTAACGTCGCTCCAGAAAAAAGTGCCGCGGCCGGTCAGCTTGTGGCGGAAAGCGGCGAATTGCGCTCCGGCTTCCGCGCCGGTCAGGCGCTCGCCCAGGAGGTCGGAATTGGCGTTGGTCACAACGTTGCCCACGCGAAAACCGCGATAGAGTTCGTTCAGCGTCGGGGCTCGAAAAGCCCGGTAAGCGGAGCCGACCAGCGAAACGTTGCTGGTGAGGCGATACAGCATGCCCAGGCGCGGGCTGAACGCCTTCTCCGTGCGTTCCGGAAAGTTGACGACGGTCGCCGGATTGGTGGAGGTGAGCGATTTGCTGGTGGAGAGCGCATCGTAATTCCGCCAGCGGTCAAAGCGCAGAGCAGCAGTCACCTGCCAGCGCGCCGTCAGACGGATGACGTCTTCTCCGTAAACGCCCGCCGTGCGCTGGCGTCCGCCCGCCCCTAATGCTGACGTCATGCGCCCGCCAAAGAATCCCAGCTCATTGCTGGAACCGCGGACCTCCCTCCCGTCGAATCCGGCCAGCAGAGTTTGTTTCGTTCCCACCGGCCGGCTCCACTGGATGGAGGCTCCCGTCTGCTGCGCGGGCACCCGCTGGGCCCGCACCAGTGATTCGCTGTTGCGGTCTATGGCGACGGAGGAGAAGGTCTGGTCAAACACCTCCGGCCCGCCATACCCCCGGAACGTGAATGAACCTGCCTGCTGCGAGACCCAGTCCGCGCCGATGGCCAGTTGTCGCGTATGAGTGCGGTTGTAGGTGAGCGGGGTTCCGTTCTCCCGCGTTTCGCGAAAGTAAGTGGTTTTGGCGAAAAGCCTTCCGTTTTCGCCGAGCTTTCTTTCCAGTGTTACATCGCCCACGTCATGTTCAGAATTGGCCGGTGTGTCCACCGTGCCTCGGTCCTGCTGGTTGACCAGGATATAGCCGTCGGTATTGAAGGCCTCGCCGTCCAGGTCCAGAGTCCATGGCCCGTGCTGAATGCCCGACCAGAATGAGCCATCGGGCGTGTTCTCGTTTCCGTACGAGGTGTCGAGCGAAAACTCGGAAGTGGTTGCTTTGCGCGTCATGACATTGATGACGCCCCCCATGGCGCTTGAGCCGTACAAGTCTGAAACGCCTCCGCGCACGACTTCCATGCGGCCCACCGCCTCGCGGGGGACCCGGTCCCAATAAATCCAGCCGCCGAACGGGTCGTTCAGCGGTATGCCGTCTTCCAGGACCAGGGCGCGGCTGGCCCCGCTGGCTCCCACGCCGCGCAGCGACACGCCCTGTGCGGTTGGATTGGCCACCCGGCTGCCGGTGCGGCGGAAAAGGGTGAAGCCCGGGACCTGCTGGAGCACGCCATCCAGCGTGAGGGCTGGGGTTGCGGCGATCTCGTGGTGCGTCAGGACACGAACGTCGGCGGTGGTCTGGCTCAAAGGAGTCTGCATCCGCGTGGCCGTTACGGTCACCTGCTCCGCCGTCGAGGCCGGATGCATGACAACTTCAACGGAGGCAGTGTCATCCGCTCCCGCGCTCCAACGGTTTTCAAATGCGGCGAATCCTTTTGCACGGACGGTCAGGCTTCCGCCGGGCGCGGGAATGCTGCTGAAAACAAAATGTCCTTCGGCGTCTGTGTTTTTTGTTGCCTCGTAACCCGCCGCGCGCAGAGTGACCTGCGCTGCCGTGATGACTGCGCCGCTCGGGTCCTTGACAACGCCTTCGACTCGATAAGAGGGGTTGGCGGTCTGAGGGCGCGGCGACGCTTTCACGGCCGGCAGCACGGCGAATGCCATCAATCCAACCAGGGTGGCGACAGAATGTCTGAAAATGGATTTCACCTCGCTCTTGTTTGTAGGCCCTGTCAACCGGCTGCCGGTGTTTGTTCCGCAGAGGCCCAAGCTCACTAGACTAATCCGCCTGCGATCTTGCGGCAAATCATATTTGCGGAGCGGTTGGAACAGGAACCTGCGAAGGGTGGGCGAAAAAACCCTGAATCCGTCAGGCGGGAACGAGAAGATTTTCAGCGAAGGCCCATTCGTGGTCAAACCACCGCCCGTCGCATCGGAACCCGGTGCGGCGGCCCATTTCGATGACTTCCTCGGCGGCGTATTTGTGCGAGCTTTCCGTCCAGATGGTTTCGCCTTGCTCGAAGGGAACCAGGATTCTGCTTTTGCGGACTGTGACCGTCTGCCGGGCCGTCGAGATCAGGTGCATCTCGACGCGGCGCTCCCGCTCATTCCATTTTGCGAGGTGATGGAACTTCTGAAGGTTGAAATCCCCGTCCAGTTCGCGGTTGATCCGGCTCAGAAGATTCAGGTTGAAGGCTGCCGTGACACCTAAAGGATCATCGTAGGCTTCGAGCAGTTGCTCAACCGGTTTCAGGAGGTCGGTAGCCAGCAGAAGCGCATCGCCCGTGGTCAGGACCTGGCGGATCTTCCGCAGGAACTCTTCGGCCGGCGCGCGTTCAAAGTTTCCGATGGAGCTTCCCAGGAAAAGCACCAGCAGATGCTGGCCGGGTTTGCGCCGGGCGGCGGCTTGGCGCAGGCCGTCCAGGTAGCCGGTTTCAAATCCCAGCACGCTGACGGAATCGATCTGATTCATTTCGCGCTCGCACAGCGAGAGCGCGGTGCGCGAAATTTCAATGGGATGGTAATGCGTGGGCTGGCGGCGGGCGATGGCCTCCAGGATCAGCCGGGTTTTTCTGCCGCTGCCGCTGCCCAATTCCGCCACCACAACCGGAGAAGGGACGCGGGCCGTGATCTCTTCGGCATGCCGCTGCAGGATGCGCTCGCCCGCGCGCGTCAGGCCGTACTCGGGCAGCAGGCTGATCACTTCAAACAAGGCGGAGCCGACGGCGTCGTAAAAATATTTGGAGGGAAGTTCCTTCTGCCCCGGCTTTTCGAGGCCCGCGCGCACGTCTTCCGCAAACTCGCGGGTGAAGTCGACAATGGGGTGTGCAATGGCAGCCTGTGGCATCTTGACCCTCCGGCAGCGAGCCCTAGACACTGACGCAACGGAATCCGGAATAAGCGTACTGGTAATGCGACTGGAACCAGTTGCGGAATGAGCGGCGCAACATGCACCCCGCCGTCCGCGGCGAGCCGCCCTTCATCACGTAATGTTTGCCGTCAAAGAAGTTGGCGGAGTAGCCCTGGTAGAACGGAAAAGGCTCAAAACCCTCAAACGGCTTGAAGACCGTCGAGGTCCATTCCCAGCCGTTGCCCAGCAGGTCCGCCACGCCGAATGAACTGCGGCCGGCGGGATACGCCTGCACGGGAGTTGGGTCCCAGTGCGAGAAATTAAAATTGCCGCGATTCTTCTCCGGAGCACCGGAGCCCCACGGATAGTCGGTTTCCTTTCCTTCCGGCGTGCCGTAGGCGGCGCGATGGTGTTGCGCCTCGGTGGGCAATTGCTTGCCGGCCCAGCGGGCATAGGCGGTGGCTTCCGCGTGGCTCACATAGACCGGCCAGTCGAGCGGGAGGGGAATCTCCGCGAACATGGTTCGATAGTTCCAGGCGCCTTCGCGCGGAACCCAGAAACGGGGATGGCCGACGGCTTCCCGTTCCTTCCACTCCCAGCCGGCATCATCCCACAGGCTTTTCGTTTCGTAGCCGCCCTCGCGAAGGAACTTCAGGAACTCCCCGTTGGTCACCTTATATTCATCGATGGCAAAGGCGGGAACCTGCGCCGTGTTGAGCTCGAATTCGTTGTCCCATCCAAAAACACCGCCGGTCCTCGGCAGCCCCAGCGTTGCGGTCCCTGCCGGAATTTCGATCATTCTGCCGGTTTCTACCGGCGCTGCGGGCACGTTTGCAGCCGACTGCTTTACTTTGCGATGGAGAGGCAACTGGTGCAGCATGTAGGCCAAAGTTTCGGCGTGCATCAGGCGATGCTCAAGGGCGACGTTCACGTAGACGCCGGCTGGCGAGAGTTCGCCCGCGGCATCCGCGAGAGGCTCGCTCTTGAGCCGCGCATCCACTTCCTGGCGCACCCGGTTGCTGTATTCGTGGACTTCTTCGAGCGTGGGCCAGTCCGAGGGCTGGTCCGACGGCAGGCCGCCGTCAACCGGATCGATTCCAAACGCAAACAGCTTGTCGAACTCAGGATGGAAAGACTTGGCCTCGAAAGCATAATTTCCAAGCAGGTTCCAGTCGAACGCTTCCAGATGGCCAACGTAGAAAACAATGCGATGCCGTTCCGGAATGGGACGGTCGTAGAGCGCCTCGCGCAGGGGAACCTCGAAGAGTTGGTCCGTGGCCGATCGAGCCTGGCCACGTCTGGCCAGAAGATCCGAGGATGGAGAAAGCTTCTGTTGCGTTCTGGTCATATTGTTTAGCCCCTTGTGCTCCATTAGATGAAGCTGTGGCCGGTAGGTTGCATTTTTATTATTTTGGAGAATCAGCCCCGCACTGCTGTGATAATAACAAATTGAAATTGGGGATTGAAGCGTTTTCCGAAAAATACTGAATCTTCATATCGTGCAAATTGGAGATTCCCTGCGATGGCCCAACAGGAACAACCCGCCACCATGATCGAGTTCCGCAACGTGCGCTATTCGCCCGCGGGGCAGCGGGACGTGCTCTCAGATCTGACCCTGAAAGTTGAGGCGGGAGAAACCCTGGTGCTTCTGGGCCGCAGCGGGTGTGGCAAGACGACAACCCTGAAACTGATCAATCGCCTGCTTGACCCCTCTGGCGGGGAGGTGCTGGTGGAGGGCAAATCCGTGCTCGAGTGGGACCCCATCCGGCTGCGGCGGGGAATCGGTTACGTCATTCAGGAAGTCGGCCTGCTGCCTCACCTCACCATTGAGCGCAACATCGGCCTGCTTCCGCAACTCGAGGGCTGGCCACCGGAGCGAACGCGGCGGCGCGTTGAAGAGCTTCTCGAAATGGTTGCGCTTGATCCCGCGACTTTCCGCCACCGCTATCCGCGCGAACTTTCGGGGGGCCAGCGGCAGCGTGTGGGCGTGGCGCGGGCCCTGGCCGCCGACCCGCCCATACTTCTCATGGACGAGCCGTTCGGCGCCCTCGATCCGCTGACCCGGGCTGAAATTCAAAAAGAGTTTCTGGCCCTGCAGCAGCGCCTGCGCAAGACCATCGTTTTTGTCACCCACGACATCCGCGAGGCGCTCATCGTGGGCACGCGCATCGCCCTGCTTGAAGCCGGCCAACTGGTGGGCGCCTATTCGCCAAAAGGTTTTACGAACTCCAAAGATCCAACGGTAACTGCTTACCTCAGCGTGTTGGGCGCCGGCGAACTGGCGGCCGAATCGTGAGACCAGACCGGGGTATTCGTGACCAAGCGCCTGTGGCCGCGAAAGGGGGGAAGGGGCACGACTTTAGTAGTGCCGTTTCACCGAGCGCCATTGCGTCGTGAATAATCCAGGCTGGGCAGCCGGAACGAAGGGGGTTTCTTCATGATGAGCTTACTGGAATTTTTCTATCGAAATCGCGCGGAAATCTGGACGCTGACGCTGGAGCACTGCTGGCTGGTGGGCATGTCGATGCTGCTGGCTGTGGTGATTGGCGTTCCCCTGGGGATTCTGATCACCCGCCGCGCGTCGCTGAACAAGCCCATTCTGGGAGGCGCCAACATCATCCAGACGATTCCCAGCCTGGCGCTGTTCGGATTCCTGCTGCCAATGCCCTGGCTGGGCGCGCGGGCCGACCGGCTGGCCATTGCCGCCCTCACCGGATACGCGCTGCTGCCGGTCATTCGCAACACTTACACCGGCATCATGGGGGTTGACCCCAGCGTGCGCGAGGCCGCGCGGGGCATGGGCTTGACGGACTGGCAGCTGCTGTGGCACGTTGAACTGCCGCTCGCTCTGGGCGTGATCCTGGCCGGAATCCGCGTGGCCACGGTGATTACCGTGGGTGTGGCCACCATCGCCGCGGCGATTGGCGCCGGCGGCCTGGGCGAGTTCATCTTCCGGGGCCTGGCGATGGTGGATAATCGCGTCATCCTGGCCGGAGCCATTCCGGCGGCGCTGATGGCTCTCCTGGCCGATTTCCTCCTGGGCTGGGCCGGACGCCACCTGGTTCCTTCGGCGAAGTCATGAAGAAGGCATTCTGGACAATTCTGCTGGCCCTGACCCTCTGCTCCTGCGGACCGCCGCCCAGCAAGGTGCTGGTGGTGGGCTCCAAGAACTTCACGGAGCAGACCATCCTGGGCGAAATACTCGCGCAATATCTGCACCAGCAGACCGGAATCCCGGTGGAGCGCCGGTTCTACCTGGGCGGGACCTACGTCTGCCAGGCGGCGCTGCTGGCCGGGCGCATCGACGTCTACGTTGAATATACCGGGACCGCGCTCACCGCCATCCTTAAGCAGCCTGTCGAGCACAACGCCGCGGACGCTTACGATAAAGTCAAAGAGCTCTACGCCACGCGCTTCAACCTGAATGTGATGCCCCCGCTGGGATTCAATGACTCTTTTGTCCTGGTGGTTCGTGGCGAAACGGCGAAGAAGGACCACATCCGAACCATTTCACAAGCTGTGCCGTATGCCCGCCACTGGCGGCCGGGATTCGGTTACGAATTCATGGAGCGGGAGGATGGTTACAAGGGACTGGTCAAAACCTATCGCCTGAAGTTTGGCGAGCCGCCCAGAATTATGGACCTGGGATTGCTCTACCGGGCCCTGCTCGACAAGCAGGTGGATGTGGTGGCCGGCAATTCCACGGATGCGCAGCTTGAAGCTCAGGATTTCGTCGTGCTGCGGGACAACAAGCATTATTTCCCACCCTACGAGGCGGTGCCGATTGTTCGCACCAAGACGCTCGCCGAGTATCCCGCCGTGTACGCTGCCCTGGAGCAACTGGCCGGGAAAATCTCAGAAACCGACATGCGGCATTTGAATTACGAAGTCGTGGCGGAGCACCGTGACGTCAAAGCAGCGGTGGAAGAGTTTCTGCGCGCAAAGCACCTTGTCCCGTAGCCGGGTTGTTCCTTGGCAGACTGCTCAATAGCTCGTTGGCGGACTGTAGTGGCGAGTTTATCTCGCCATCAATCCAATTCATACGCGGGTGGCGGCGTAAAGCCGCCGCTACACTTTTTCCAGCAACCTGTTAGAGAGTGAACAGCAGGCTGGCCGGGTCTTCCACCAGTTCTTTCACGCGGACCAGGAACTGCACCGCTTCAGTGCCGTCGACAATGCGGTGGTCATAGCTGAGAGCGAGGTACATCATGGGACGGATTTCAACTTTGCCTTCCACGGGCACGGCCCGGTCCTCTATCTTGTGAAGCCCCAGGATGCCCACCTGCGGCGGGTTCAGGATGGGGGTGCTGAGCAGCGAGCCGTAAACGCCGCCGTTCGACAGGGTGAAGGTCCCGCCGCGAAGTTCATCGAGCGTCAGTTCGCCGGCGGAGGCTTTGCGGGCGAATTCCTTGATGGCGGTTTCGATTTCCGCGAAACTCATCTGGTCCGCGTCGCGAAGCACGGGAACCACCAGCCCCTCGGATGCGCCGACCGCCACGCCAATGTCGTAGTAATGCTTGAGGACCATCTCGGTCCCCTGGACCTCGGCGTTCAGGCGGGGAAACTGGCGCAGGGCGCCAATCGAGGCTTTGACAAAGAACGATGAGATGCCCAGGCTGACGCCGTGCTGCTTCTTGAATTTTTCCTTCCAGCGCGCCCGCAGTTGCATCAGTTCCGTCATGTCGACTTCGTTAAAAGTGGTGAGCATGGCGGCGGTGTGCTGCGCTTCCACCAGTCGGCGGGCAATCGTCTGCCTGCGGCGTGACATTCGGACGCGCTCTTCCAGTCTTGCGCGGGGCGCGGCAGAGCCGGGAACAAGCTGGGGCGCAGGCTGGCCGGCGGCGGGTTTTCCCGCCGACTTTGTTGGAGCCGCGGCTTCGGCGCTTTGGTTCTCCATGAAACTCTCGACATCGCGCTGCCGGATGCGGCCGGCGGCATCACTGGTTTGGACCTGGGAAAGATCGACGCCGTGCTCTTCGGCAATGCGCCGGGCCAGAGGCGTTACCATCCGTTTGGGCGCAGCTTCGTCCGCTTCTGCAGCCGCTGCAATCCCGGCCTCTTCCTTCATTCCAGTCTCCCCGGGCTCTGCCTTTTTTGTGGGTTTGGCTTCGCCGCCTTTTGCGGCAGCCGCCCCGTCAGAGGGCGCTTCCTCGATCACTCCCAGCAGGTCGCCGATTTTGACATCCTCTCCTTCTTTTCTCTCGATGCGGGCCAGGACGCCCGCCCGCTCGGCCCCGACCTCGAGGTCGACCTTCTCGGTCTCAAGTTCCACCAGGACGTCGCCCACAGCCACGCGGTCGCCCTGATTTTTTCTCCAGTGTCCAACCGTGGCTTCAACAATGGATTCACCCAGTTCGGGGACGACGATTTTGCTCGGCACGGTCTCTCCTTCCTGAACCATCTGCAATGTCTTCTACCAGCACCATATCTTCTTCCCGCTCAGCCAGCCGAATGCTGAAGGCTTTCTGCACAATGGCTTCCTGGTTCAGCGCGTGCCGGGCCGTGGAGCCCTCGGCCGGGCTGGAACTTCGCGAGCGGCCAATATAACGCAGCCGCCACCGGTCGCGCACCAGTTCGCTGAGCAGCGGCCGGATAAATTCCCAGGCGCCCATATTTTCCGGCTCTTCCTGGACCCAGACAACTTCCTGAAGGTTGGGATACCGGTCGAGCACCTGCCGGACTTCGTCTGTACGGAACGGATAGAGCTGTTCAATCCGGCAGATGGCAATGTTGTCCCTCTTCTCGCGGTACTCGCTGGTTACCAGATCCACATAGATTTTGCCGCTGCACAGCACCAGCCGCCGGATTTCTTCCAGCCGCTCGCCGGCCTCTGCATCATCCATCACCGGCTGCCATCCTCCTTCCGCCAGCTCGCGCGGCGACGAAGCCACCAGCGGATGGCGCAGCAGGCTCTTGGGCGTCATGACGATCAGGGGCAGGGGATCGACCTTGAGCAGCGACGCCTGCCGCCGCAGCAGGTGAAAATACTGGGCCGCCGTTGTGCAGTTGGCGACGCGAAGGTTGGTGCCTGCGGCAAGCTGCAGAAATCGCTCGGGGCGGGCGCTCGAGTGGTCGGGGCCCTGGCCTTCGAACCCGTGCGGCAGCAGCATGACCAGTGATGGCGTGAGGCCCCACTTGGCCCTTGCCGAAAGCAGGAATTCGTCAATCATCACCTGGGCGCCGTTGATGAAGTCGCCGTATTGCGCTTCCCAGATGACCAGGCGGCCGGGTTCCTGCAGGCTGTAGCCGTACTCGAAGCCCACCACGGAGTTTTCGGTGAGCGGGCTGTTGTGAATCTCAAAAGCCGCCCGTGCCTGCCGCAGGGCTTGCAGAGGAGTATGCTTCTGCCCGGTTTTGGCGTCGTGAAGAACCGCGTGCCGCTGGCTGAACGTTCCCCGCTCCACGTCTTCTCCGGTCATGCGGATGGCGGTGCCGTCTTTGAGGATCGAAGCCAGCGCCAGTTCCTCCGCGGTTGACCAGTCGATGGTCCTGGCATCGGGATCGTCGAGCGCCATCGCCCGGCGGCTGCGGCCGCGTTCCAGTTTGCGGTGGAGGGTGAAGCCTTCCGGTAATTCCAGCAGGCCCTGGTTGAGCTCCCGCAGGGTGTCAATCGGTACGGCAGTTTTGACGTGAAGAGCTGCTCCGGGAGGAGGCGGTTCCGGCGGTTCCTCAGCCAGCTTTTCCGCGGGCTTCAGTGATTCCAGAACCTGTTGGAGATTTCCCGTATATTTCTCGACGAGTTCATCCGGCTGGCTTTCGGCGATAACTCCGCGCTGGACCAGGGCCTCGGCCCACTGTTGGCGCACGGTGGGGTGGTTCGAAATTTTCTCATAGAGCAGCGGCTGGGTGAAGCTGGGTTCATCGCCCTCGTTGTGTCCGTAGCGCCGGTAGCCGACCAGGTCAATCACAAAGTCCTTGCCGAATTTTGCGCGATAAGCGAAGGCGAGCCGCGCCACCTCAATGCACGCCAGGGGATTGTCAGCGTTCACGTGCACCAGCGGGATCCTAAAGCCGCGCGCCAGGCCGCTGGCGTATAGCGAACTGCGATACTCCTCTGTGGTGGTGGTGTATCCCAACTGGTTGTCGGCAATGATGTGGATGGTTCCGCCGGTGCTGTAGCCCGGCAGCCGGTAGAAGTTGAGGGTTTCCGCCACCACGCCCTGGCCCGAAAACGCCGCGTCACCGTGGATGAGGAGTGGCAGGGTGCGCGTGGGATCGAACTGCGGCGCTCCTTGCCTGTCGACCACGGTTCCCGCCGCCCGGGCCATTCCCTCGGCGACGGGATTCACCGCCTCGAGGTGGCTGGGGTTGGGAGGCATGGTGATGACCAGACCCACGTCCTCGCCGCCCTTGACGGCGCGCTCCGCACCCAGGTGGTACTTGACGTCGCCGGTCCAGCCCAGGTCCTCATGGAAATTTCGCGACTGCACCGGGTCCTTGAAGATGGCCAGGATTTCCGCATAAGGTTTCTTCAGAATGTGGGCCAGCACGTTCAATCGCGCGCGGTGGGCCATGCCGATCAGCACGTTGTGTACGCCGGCCCCGGCTGCGCCGCCCACCATTTCATCCAGGATGGGAATCAGCATGTCCAGGCCTTCAACCGAAAAGCGGGTCTTGCCTGGGAAAGTGCGGTGGAGGAAATGCTCAAAGGTTTCCACCTGCGTCAGCCGTTCCAGCAGCGTCTGGGCATCCACCGGATCGTTGGGATCGCGGAAGCGGCGCGACTCCGCCGCCTCATGCAGCCAGTGCCGTTCTTCCGGGTCGCGCAGATGGCCGTAGTCGTAGCCCGTAGAAGTGCTGTAAACGTTGCGCAGCGCCTCGATCACCTCAAAAGCGCTCGACTTGCCCGCGGCGATGGGGCCGACGATCAGGCTGGCGGGCAGCCGGCGCAAATCATCCTCGGTGACCCCATGCGACTGCGGGAGCAGGGAATAGTCTCCCCGAGGTTGGCTTCCCAGCGGATCAAGCCGCGCATCCATGTGCCCGAACTTCCTGATGGATTCCGCCAGGTTGACCGTGCCCACGATCTTGTCGATCTGGCCGGCGGGAACCGCTTCCGCAGAAGGCGGAATTTCTTCGGGCGGGTTCCAGGTTTCAAAGTAGGCCCGCGTTTCCGGACCGACGGAGTTGGGATCGGAGAGGTACCTTTCGTATAACTCCAGAACGTAACCGAGATTAACTCCCTGAAAATCAGTTCCTGTATTCATAATGCTTTCCTGAGCCGTTGCCGGGCGTGCCAGGTCACTTGTCGGGGCATTCACAGTTGCCGGCCAGAGTTGGGTGTTGGCCGGCGCTGACTGTTCCTGAAGCCCCTTTGGACCTTGCTGGTCCGGCAATCATTAGATTAACACTGCGGATGACGGACTGCCCATACCAAGCCGCAGGCAAATCCATAGGATGCAAATTTTCGGAACCGGGTAATCTTGCATTGCGCTTCCCGGTGTGAAGGTTTACATTCCTTGGACTGGACTCCTGATTTCCATTCATGCAGAACGAGGTGACTTTCAGATGACCATTACCGACGTTGCGGCCCGCGACATCCGCTTCCCGACCTCGCGGACGCTTGACGGATCAGACGCCATGCACACGGCGCCGGATTACTCCGCCGCTTACGTGGTGCTGAAAACCGACAGCCCCGACGGCCTGGAAGGACACGGCCTCACCTTTACCTGCGGCCGGGGAACGGAAGTTGTGGTGGCGGCCATCAACGCGCTGAAACCTTTTGTTGTGGGCCGGCAACTGGAGTCGATTACATCCGACATGAAAACCTTCTGGAGACAACTCACGAGCGATGGGCAGCTCCGTTGGATCGGGCCGGAGAAAGGCGCCATCCACCTTGCGACAGGCGCGCTGGTCAACGCCGTGTGGGACCTCTACGCCAAAGCGGAGGGGAAGCCCGTGTGGAAGCTCCTGCTCGACATGACGCCCGAACAGCTTGTTTCCGCCATCGACTTCCGCTACATCACCGATGCGCTGACGCCCGAGGAGGCGCTCGAAATCCTGCGCAAAAACCTGCCCACGCGCGCCGGGCGCGAAGCCGAAATGCTGCAGCAGGGTTTCCCCGCCTACACCACTTCAGCGGCGTGGCTGGGTTATACGGAGGAAAAGCTTCGCCGGCTTTGCCGCGAAGCCATCGCGCAGGGATGGACGCACTTCAAGATGAAAGTGGGCGCCAACCTCGACGACGACGTGCGCCGCGCAACGCTCATCCGCGAGGAGATTGGTTATGAGCGCAAGCTGATGATGGACGCCAACCAGGTGTGGGGCGTGGACGAGGCCATCGCCAACATGAAGGTGCTGGCGAAATTCAATCCCTGGTGGATTGAGGAGCCGACCAGTCCTGACGACGTGCTGGGCCACGCCAGCATCGCCCGCGCCGTTGCGCCCATCGGAGTAGCCACCGGCGAGCAGTGCCAGAACCGCGTGATCTTCAAGCAGCTCTTGCAGAGCAAGGCCATCAGCTTCTGCCAGATTGACAGTTGCCGGGTGGGCGGCATCAACGAGGTCCTGGCCATTCTGCTGATGGCCGCAAAGTTTGGAGTGCCGGTGTGCCCGCACGCGGGCGGCGTGGGATTGTGCGAGTACGTGCAGCACCTGGCGATCTTCGATTACATCGCCATCGGAGCGTCGCTCGACAACCGCATCCTGGAATACGTCGACCACCTGCACGAGCACTTCCTCGACCCCGTGGTGATCAGGAACGGGCGCTACATGCCGCCGGCCAATCCGGGCTACAGCATCACCATGAAGGCCGAGTCGCTTGACCAATATGAGTTCCCCAAGGGAGCGGCGTGGCGGTCGTGAATAAGCGGGATTGAGAACCGCCGAATTTGCGCGCGAAGTGTGGAAATGTAATTTTTACCCACTGTTCCATAATCGGACACTATTTTGCAGAATCACCTTTTTGGGGATACCGTAATATTTATAAAGTATTGTATTTATTACACTTACATTTTTTCAAGGTTTTTTCGCAAAAATCCCAAACGTCCCATTTGGAGCCAAAATCCCCTGATTCTAGTCTAGATTGATAGGCCTACAATGGCGCCCCGAACGGCACGCCCAAATGGTGGATTCTGAAGGCTGGATTCTGAAGGCTGAAAGGGAACAGCCGTGGACGGGCGCCGGCTCGCATGCAGTCGGCTCTATCATTCACGCTTCATCATTCAGTCTTATTTTCCATCGCTCAATCGCGAACGGCCACTAGCGCGATGAGCCCGCTGTCCGACGCACCGGGGCCATTTCAAATCTCAAGTTTCAGATGGCAGACCCCGCAACCAGGAATCCATAACTCAAAACCACGGAGTCATTCGTCATTCGTAATTGGCCCTTTGACCTCTTCACTCGTCACCCAGCCCTCAGCCGCCAGCTATCGACGGTAAGTTTTCATCCTTCATCCTTCACACTTCATGCTTCCATTTGCCCCATCGCCAATGGCGCGATAAACGCGCCGCTACAGCAAAGGCCGGCGGATACGCAACAATCAGCTTCCGCCTGCAAACCTCCGATAAAAGATCTGTGCGGCCTCAACCAGAGAGATCGGGGAGTCCTGAACTCGAGGAAGCTCGCATCCTGCAACACGCGATGATTCCGGTTGAACCGCTGTGCGCGCATTCTTTTGAAGTGGCCTGCCGGTTTCGTCCCGCCCACCGGGTGGGCGGAGACTTTGCCGAATACTATCTCCATCCCGACCGCCGCCTGGACGTTTACCTGGGCGACGTTGTGGGCAAAGGACTCCCGGCGGCGCTTTACGCGGCTCTGGCCGCCGGCATGCTGCGCGGGTTCAACAAGGGCGGCGAAACGCCGGTTTCGCTTCTCGACCGTTTAAACAAGCGATTGCTCTTCTACGCTCTGCCCGGCCGCTTCTGCGCTTCCCAGTACGCCATGCTGGATCCTGACACGCGCCTGCTGACCGTGGGCAATGCCGGACTCCCCTTCCCGCTGCAGATCACCTCCACCGGCTGCCGCCCGATTGGGAGCGGCGGGATTCCCCCGGGCATGTTTCAGGATGCCGTCTATGAGCAGCATTCCGTCCGCCTGCAGCCGGGCGAGTCGGTGGTGTTTTACACCGATGGAGTCGTCGAAGCGGCCAACAAGGCCCGGGCGCAATTCGGGGTGGAACGGCTGATGCAGGTGTGCGAACAACGCAGGGAACACTCCGGGCTGGAATTGCTTCGGTTTGTTTTTGAGGCGGTCAACGAGTTTGCAGAACACACTCCCCAAAATGACGATATGACGGCCATCGTTTTGAAAGTTTTCTGACCGGGCCCGGCGCTCCGCTGGATCGGGTCGTGCGTTGCGAGGGCGGCGCGGGCGGCAGCGCCGCGCGCCGATGGCGGGATGAACCCGCCGCTACAAGCAAAACACCCCTCACCCGGCCGCTCGCGCGTCCACCCTCTCCCCACGGGAGAGGGCTTGCACAACCTGGTGGCCGCCTGATGCGGCACGAGTAAACTCGTGCCCTTTCGCAGAAGCGCGGCGGTCTGCTCCGCGCACATTGCAAAAGCCGCGACGGACGCCCCACCCGTGAAAGGGCACGAGTTTACTCGTGCCGTAAAACAACGCCGCCAAATGCCGGCTTTAGCGTCTTTTTCGTTGGAACCGCCGGCCCGGCTCAGCGGCTGAAGCCTCCACCCAATGAGGACTCTTTCGTGGCACGACTGAAGTCGTGCCCTTTCGCAAAACCTTTTCTTTGCCCCCCTTTTCATCCTTCATCCTTCTCTTTCCCCCACTCAGCTTCGCTGAACGTCCCGATCCATCGGGGCGCCAGCCCGCGGTTGGCAAGCCGCAACGATCCCGGGGCGAATGAACACCAGGCAACAAAGCACAGCTCGCGATACAATTAGCAGGATGTTGAAAAAGGCTGTAGCGGCGGCTTTACGCCGCCAACCCATCCTGGAAGCGTCGACCTGATGGCGGGGTGAACCCGCCGCTACGTCCACTCTGCGAGATATTTCAACAGCCTGTTAGAAGCGAAACCCCATGAGGACAAAGTTCTGAAGTCTTCCCAATTCATTTCAGGATGACATGGAGTAACTTGGCCCCTATCATCAATGCCCAAGGGTTATCGAAGCGATACGGGACCGCACCGCTGTTCCAGGAGGTCTCCTTCACGGTGTCAGAAGGCGACCGGATTGGCCTGATCGGCCCGAACGGCGCCGGCAAGTCGACTCTGCTGGAGATTCTCTGCGGCCGCGTGAAACCGGACAGCGGCGAGGTTGCAACCCGCAAGCGCTGCAAGGTCGGCTCGGTCGCGCAGGTGTCCGATTTCGCGCCTGGGGAGACGGCCCGATCGGTCATCGAGAGGGCCCTTGAGCGGGCGGCGGTGCCCCGGGTGGAGCGGGCGGCCCGGACAGCCGAGGTGCTGGGGCGGGCCGGCTTTATCAATTTTGAAACCCCCACCGCAGTCTTGTCAGGTGGCTGGCGCAAACGCCTCATGATTGCCGAGGGGCTGGTGCAGCGGGCGGACATCCTGCTTCTCGATGAGCCCACCAACCACCTGGACTTTGCCGGAATTCAATGGCTCGAATCCCTGCTTCAGAACGCGGCGTTTGCCTGCGTCGTGGTCAGCCACGATCGTTACTTTCTGGAAAATGTTGCCAGCGAGATGGTGGAACTCAATCGCGCCTATGCGGATGGCGTGCTTCGCGTTAAAGGAAACTACAGCAGGTTTCTCGAGAAGAAGGAAGAGTATCTCGATGCGCAGGGAAAGCGGCAGGGTGCGCTGGCCAATCGCGTGCATACGGAACTGGAATGGCTGCGCAGGGGGCCCCGGGCCCGCCGCACCAAGGCCAGGGCGCGTATCGATAAAGCTCACGAGCTGATCGGCGAGTTGGCGGACCTGAACTCCCGCAGCCGTACGGCGGCCGCCAGGATTGACTTTGCCGCCACCGACCGGCAGACCAAACAGTTGATCGAAATGGAGGGCGTGAGCTATTCGATCGCTGATCGGACCCTGTTCGAAGGCCTGAATTTCACCGTGAGGGCGGGAATGCGAGTGGGGCTCGTGGGACAGAATGGGAGCGGCAAAACCACGCTGCTTCGCCTGCTGCGAGGCGACCTGCAGGCCACCGGCGGCGAGGTCCGCCGGGCGGACGCGCTGCGGATGGTTTACTTTGACCAGAATCGCGAGCTGGACCCTGACCTCCCGCTGCGCCGCGCCCTGGCGCCCGAAAGCGATTCGGTGGTTTATCAGGAGCGGGTGATTCATGTTGCCGCCTGGGCGGCAAGATTCCTCTTTGATGCAGACGACCTGAACCAGCCGGTCGGGCGGCTTTCCGGAGGCGAACGGGCCCGTGTCCTGATCGCGCAGCTGATGCTGCAGCCGGCAGACGTCTTGTTGCTGGATGAACCCACCAACGATCTGGATATTCCGACCCTGGAAATCCTTGAAGAGAGCCTGCTGGCCTATGGTGGAGCGTTGGTGCTGGTCACGCACGATCGCTTCATGCTGGATCGTGTGTCAACCGTCGTTCTGGGTCTTGATGGTCTGGGCGGAGTGGAACGGTTTGGCGACTATTCGCAATGGGAGGTCTGGCAGCGGGCGCAGCAGGCAAAAGAGGCGCGGCGCGCAGCGGCGGGAGCCCCACGCCCGGCAGCTTCACCTGGCGCAGCCCCGTCCAGGCCGGCCAGGAGAAAGCTCTCTTACCTGGAGGCGCGCGAATTTGCCGGCCTGGAAGAGAGGATCGCCAGGGCCGAACAGGAGCATAGCACCCTGCGTGCGCGACTGGAAGATCCTGCCATCATGAGTGACGCCCCGCGGCTTCAGAATACTTGCGCGCAGATGGAAGAGACCCGGAAGAGAGTGGATCAGATGTATGCCCGATGGGCCGAACTGGAACAAAAGCAGGGCTGAGCAACTTCCGGTAACACGCGGCTGGCGCCCCGATAGATCGGGACGTTCTCGCGAAGCGGGAGGCACTTGCTTGTTTTCATTCCACCTGGTCCATCGCAATGATCGAGGCGTCCTTCAAAAAATTAAATCTCCAGCTTGACCATGGCCACACGCGATCGTGGCACGGGCGTCCCGCCCGTAGATCAACATGGCCAGGATGGCCATGCCACCTGCAGCCCATGCAGGCACCACCCGGGCCATTTTAACTCCAATCAGCTTCGCTGAACGTCCCGATCCATCGGGGCGCCACCCGCCTGTGCCACGCTGTAGCCCCCCCATGACCAGGGGCGAGCAGTTCTGACCAAACGGGTGAGCCGGAGTGAACTGACACGCGAATTACCCAGGTGTATAACCAGAATGGCTCTTGGATTCTGACGAAAGGGGGACTCTCAACGCTCCATCGTGCAGCGGTGCATTGACGGGTTTAAATGTGGCCCGAATTTGGACCTCTGGACGTGCTGCACGAGGCCCCAAGCCAGGATTACTGATGTGACAGGGTCCGAGTTATGCCGCCATGGCTTTTGCCTAAATCTGCGGCCGTGTCTTGGACAAAGAGCTCACAACGAATTGAGACGGGCAAAAACTTTCCCTCCAGGAGGAACACCATGCATAACTCGCACCAGAAGGCCGATGGATATCAAAACCTTGCCGCCCAGGCCGACCGCACTGCTGTCGGGCACCATGGTCATGAAGACCATCTGACAGGGCATGAACACTCCAGACAAGCCCTGGAGCACTCAGATAAGGCGCACCAACACTCAGTGGAGGCTTATCAGAAGGCCATGCCCGAGCACGGCGTCATCGTGCTCACTCCGGAAGCCAGTGAGGAAAACATCGCCGCCCTCGCTTACAAACTCTGGCAAGCTAGAGGCTGTCCGGAGGGATCATCGCAAGAAGATTGGTTCCGTGCCGTCGAAGAACTGCAACCTCACAATTAGTCGAGATGGCGATTACAGTTTTACTGATACTGAAGGCGGGTGCGCCGATAATGCCCCTCGTATTAGCGGGCATTTATCAGGTGCAGTGAGCCTGTGCCTTGGGGACTGGCTGCGACCGGGCTGGACGTTCCACTATGCGGGGGACGGCCGGGAGCAACGCTGAAAGGGGCCTCCCCCCCATAGTGGATGGCAGACGCGCGGTCGTGTCCGGCACCTGCGATCTGAGGCCTTTCCCAATTGCTCGTAACCTGGAAGCGACGCTTATTCAGCGTGACTTTAGCACCTATAAAACACGATACGGAAGCAAAGTGTCACTGCAACCATGGAATCACAGGCTACGATGGCCGGTTGAAAGGCAACCGCCGCTCGGAGTAGTAGACGCGTTTCGACCACGAGAACGCCATCGAACTCAAGATCATTGGTGGCGAGAGTATCTGCGATTCAGATTTGTCGTTCAAGGTTCCTGTCTATCCAACAGTGTGCGCGAAATCAGTGGAATCATTTGAAGGCTTGGCCCGAGTCCGGGAGCGGCTCGGTAAGCATCTCAGGGTAGTACTGATAAAGACGGAAGCGCGCTTTACGATTTGCAAGTGCATGGAGACTGCGATATAGGGCTCGGACGGTTCCAGCGGTTGTGACCCCCAAACATATTTCCGGTTTCCGTTATCGTGACAGGCCCGTTTGCAGGGATCAGGAGAACGTTATAAAGTGTTCTACTCTCAGCGGATTCAATGACACGATGCATCATCCAGAAATTGGCCGCCCACGGCCATCGAGGCAAGGGAGCGAGCGCAGGTCAGGATGTTCTGGTTCAGGGGATCGGCTTTGAGATTTTCCGGAGAAACGGAGTGCACCTTGCGCTCGGCCAGGAGCTTGACGCTCAGCGCATTCATGTTGTCGAACTCGTTGCTCAGCAACTGAACTGCGCTTCGATCCGAATCGGTGGAGGCGGCCACGGACGCCAATCCGAGGCTGGTGGAGGCTTGGCCGCGGTAACGCTCCGCCCAGTCTTCCTGGATCGGGTAATTGTTCTCGATGGAGTTGACCAGCACGCTTCGCCATTCCCGGATCACCGCCATTTCTTCGATGCTGGCCCGCAGGAACTCTTTCGAGAACCCGGAATTGGCAGGCGGGCTTGACCGTGCGGACGCTGTGTTGGCGGCGGAACTGGGCAGCGTCAGCGTAATCTGATTTCCACTGAAGCCCATCGTGCCCTTCGAGATGCGTGCCAGTGACTCCAGGTCCACGTACGACCGCCCGTCGATCTCCATGACTTTCACCTGTCCCGATTGGCCATTGACGATGAGCGTGCGGCTCTGCTGCACGGCCTGCGAGTATGCGAGTCCGGGAACAATAAGGAGTACGAGCAGGATTAGACAGCCACGCCACAATTTGTTTTTCATACGTCCGCTCCTACATCTGCCTGATTCCCGCCTCAGCCTGGAACGGGAGAGGCATCCGGCCAAGTCCGAGTCCCGGTGCAACGGGGCAAACGAGGACCTACCTTAGAGCCGCTAGCAGGGAGCAATCCTGCAAGCGCGCGCTGCGCCGCGCACACCAATTTGCCGCGATGGTTCTACCTTGCCTCATCTCGTGGCCAGCCTCTTCGCCACCCTCTCCAACCTCTTGGCCGGCGCCTTTGAAACTACCTCCGATTGACCCTGTTCCCGCTCCCAGCTTGCCCGCTGTTTGGGCATCAAGGTGTCCCGTGACCTGCATCTTTTGACCCGACAATTGCTTCGGCTTATCGTGGTCGTCTCACTGGTAGGTTCTCTTGGTCGCAGAGTTGTAGAGGACATACTTAAAGCCCGCCTGCACACATTTGTCCGTGCATTCCTTGTCGCCCTGCTTTTCTATCATCATCCCGCAAGCGTGTCCGTCCCTACAGTTTCAGCAGCCGGTCAAAGAAGGAACGATAGCGCTGTAGGGCAACCCGCAGGTCCTCAGTGGATACGTTGTCGCCGCGGTCCCACTGCTTTTCCAGGCCCGACCGCTCGGTGGCGAAACCTTCCGCGAGTCGCTGCATCACTGAAGCGACAAGCTTGTCTGCACCTTCGACCGTCTGGCGCGGCTCATCCACAAAGCCCGTTTGTACTTTGCTCCACTGCGATCGAAAATCTTGCATCTCCGATTCAGAAAACAAGGGCATGGGTCCTGAGACCGCGCCCGCGCGGTCAGCCGCTTCCCTTTCCCCGGATTTCATCAACCTGAGCACGTCGGCGTGCTCTTTCGCAGCACCGTGGGAAGCCAGGTCGGCCGTCGTAAGTTCCCCTTCTCTTCTATTCAATTCAGCCATTACGCCACCTCTCTTCTGTTAACCGTTATGGGGCCCTGTACCAGTTCCTCAAATAGAGAGCGGTAGTGGATCATCGCCGTTCTCAGATCTTCCGTAGTCGCTGCCTCTCTCCCGGCCCGCAGCGCGATCTCATGCGCAGACCGGTAGTTCTCCACCACGCGGGGATGGTCGACAGAAATGTCGGCGGCCCGTTGATCGAAATCGGATACGGGATAGCCGCGAGTTTTCATTAAAGAGGCGACCAGGTCATCGGCCTCGATCACCGCACCCTTTGGGGAATCGACAAAACGCGACTGCACGGCCCCCCACTGTTTTGAAAACCGTTCCCGCTCTGACGGTTCAAGATCACGGATGTTGAGCTTGTCAACCCGCTTCTCGCGATCCGCTAAATTCGCTTCCGCCTTCCGTTCTGATCCATGCTCCCGTACCGCCCGCTCGTACTCAGACCCAAACCTTTGGTGAAGGCCTGCAGTCGTACGCTTGCGTTTTCGCAGGTATAGCCAGCCCAGTACCGCGATCGCCAGAACCACCGCAACGGCGAGCACAATCAGCTTTGGATCCATCAGATTTAGATTCATCAGAACCTCCCTGCATCAAGAGTGTTGAAGAAACCCAATTCGTTTACGAACCTTCTCCCGCCATGAGAACCGTGTGAAATTAGATTCTGCACATCTTTCTTTTTACTGTCTGTCCAGATTTGCTCATTGCACTGGTCAAAACAAGTCATCCGCCGTGACCTTGGTGATACTTACCGTGACCTTGACCCAATACGGAGGTGTGCACAAATATACAGACACCTGGTCACAATCGGGCAGACAGCCGGCTTCGTGGCGTCCATGATGATGTTGCTTAGGGTAATCAAAGGGGCTGCGGTTTGGATGAGTTCAGCAGCTTCCTCTTACAACGGGGGTGGAAAATGGAAACTTTATTGATTGTTATCGTGGTGTTGTTTTTGCTCGGTGGTGGAGGCTGGGGATATTCTCGCTGGCGAGGATAGCGTCCGGTGGTGCTTCGCCAACGGTCCAAATAGAAATCTGACTGTTTGGTCAGATGGGAACACACAATTCATTTCGGAAGCACGCATGCTGCGAACAAATCGCTGGCGGGCAGAGTTTAGGTGACAGAGTATCCGGGGACTTCCCGTCGGCGATGAGCCGTTGCCCCCCCGACCGCGTGAAAATGAGAGTCGGAGTAGGGGATCAAGGTTGTTGCCCATTGCAAGGTGGCCGGCGCAGAAGCCACGAGAGCGGCGAGCTGATTTCCGGATGGCTGCAGTACTCGCAGCACAGGACAAAGTGGTTCAACACTTAAGAAGGAGGAGGATGCCATGAAACCAAGTACCAAAGACCAGGCAGAAGGCAAGTTTCACGAAGTAAAGGGAAAGATCAAGGAGAAGGCGGGAAAGGCGATCAATAATCCAAATCTGGAAAACGAAGGCACCGATGAGAAGACGGCCGGCAAGGTCCAGAAGAAGATCGGCCAGGTTGAAAAGGTTCTGGGAGATTAGCAGACCGCTTCCATCGCGGAGGGCGGGAGACCTGCCGATGCCCTCCGCGATGGCCTGGATCACCGGGTGGAACGTGTGGGCGCCACCCGCCACCCGCGGATTCAGAATGGCCTGTTGGCATACTTTTCTGTCGTGGCTTCGTCGATGTGATGCGACCGCCGAATTATCGCCTGCACACCTCTCACGAGTTTGCTGGAGATTTCTTTCTTCTCGTCGGTGTCCCATATCTGGCCAGTGTGTTTGTTCACGGCATAGTAGCCAATCGTTACTGAACCCGCCGACTGCCGTCGTTTCGCGTTATAGACCCAGAAATAATAGTAGTTCGCTTGATTCAGTTGGGGGCTAGTTTGCTGTTCCATAGCGATGTCTAAACCGCTTGCTCGTAGCTTCTCTCCAACAGGCGAAATGTAGACCAATACCCTCGCTTCAGTGGCGGTCAAGGTGGTCGTGTTGCCGCCAGCTTGGACTGGTTGGCCTAGGGCGCAGAGAGCGGGCAACACAAGCAGAGCCCACTTCCAGTGGCCGAATCGCCGGATACCTTTCTGGCGGGTGGCGCCCCGATAGATCGGGACGTTCTCGCGCAGCGGGACATTCTTATTGAGATTCATATCCGCCATCCCGGTTTGTGCGCGCACAGTATAACACTGGGAAAATGAATTGAAATCGTGTGGCGCATCCATTCCCGTGTGCGGCGCGCAGACGCCACCCACGTGCCGTAAAACAACGCAGTGAAGTGCCGGCTTTAGCCGCTGATCGGGTAGCGAGGACCTCCGGGGCTGAGGTCCGCGGTTCTTCTTTCTCGTTGGAACCGCCGGCCCGGTTCAGGAGGAGTGGCTGACCACTTCCACCAGGCCCGCAACGTCGCCCAGGCTGTCGTAGACGGGCCCGAGGACGGAGATCATGCCGGGCCGTTGCTTGACGGTGAGGGGCCGGCCGGTTTCAAGCACCGTGCGCATGGGCGGGAACATCTCCTGATCGATGGCGCCGAACGTCCAGAACTGGCTGAGCTCATTCGCATTGCGGATGACCACCTGGACCTTGTCCGGGTGGCCGGGGACGGGCATCCAGAGATTAACGTCGCAGGCAAAGGGAGCGAGGCGCGCCAGGCGGATCAGCGTTTTCTTGGCGGAGTTGAATTCGGCGTCGTTCACGTCGTAGTTGTCGCCGGCCAGGAAGCGGTCGTGCGGGTCGGCTTTGAACATGTATTCGAGCGCGCGCGGGGTGACGATGCGGCGGCAGAGGTCGCCATCCACCATCACGCCGGCAACCCGGGCGATGTGGCCGAGTGCCTGCTCGATCTGCTCAGGGGTGTGGGTCATCTTCTCTGTCATGAGTTTTCCCGGGCAAGCTGCAGGATGGATTGCCGGACGCGGTCCCAGGCGCCAGCGTCGAGCTTGGCGAAAAGCTTGCGCGTGTGCGCGGTGGCGGCGGCCATCTCGGAATCTGTCCATTCATAGGTGGGTTTGTCCGCAAAGGCCGGGCGCGGATTCCACCACTGGTCCGGCGTTGAGCCGTTGAACTGCCTGGTGGCTTCCGCCTTCAAAGCCTCGAGGCCGTGCCGCGCCTTGAAGCTGTCAAGCAGCGTCAATTCCTGCACGGCGTTGCGCTGGATTTTGAGCCGCACGCTGGGGATGGGGTCCGGCAGGCCGAAGCGATCACCCGAATAAACCAGCGTGGTGCCGCCGCCCGTAAAGTTGAACCAGGGATCTTTGCCGGGTTGCACGGCCAGCCAGTGCGCAAAGCCCATGGCGTCCCACACCCAGGCGCGCAGAACCAGTTCGGTGATGGCGGAGGACGGCTGGGTGACCCGGGGCGGCCCGCCGTAGTACAAGACGATGTCGCCGCGATCGCGCAGCATTTTGGGAGCGCCCTTGTACCAACTGAGGATGCCGCCGCCGCAGGTCCACATGTTGACCACGCCATTGAGTTCGCGAAACTGTTGCTCCATGTCCCAGCTGACGTCGGCGCGAAAGACAAAACGCACGGGCGTACCGGCGGGCAGCGCCTTCTTCAGCAGCCGGCCGTATTCCTTGAAGTAGCTGAGGTCTTTCGGAAACCGAACTTCGTCGCCGTCCCACGAAAAGCCCTTGTAGCGCTTCTTGTGGTTGAAGAACATTTCAAGATGCGTTTGGGTCCAGCCCTTCTCGCGGAAATGTTTCTCCATCTCGCCGACCACGTTGACGAATTCGGCTTCATAGCCCGGCTCTCCCCACCACAGCCAGGAAGCCGGCCATTCCGGGTTGATGGGCAGATAGGCAAAGGGGATGGGTTTGGGGCCGCGGCGCGTTTGGGCAAAGGCCGAGCCGTCGAGCAGCGGCCCGTAGTGCCGGTCGTACAAATCCCAGCTGGCGATGCGCTTCCCGCGTCCTTCGCTTTCGAGCGCCGGAGCGAATTCCGGCTCGACGCGGCCCGCGTGGCCGTATCCGAGCTGATGGAAAACTCCATGGTTCTCGTAGAAGATGCGGTGGTAGGAGTGGATGAGCCGGAAGAGTTCGTCGCTCTCAAAGAAGTCGCCGCTGGTGGCCCGGACGCGGGACGGGAACTGGCTGGCGATCCAGGAAGCGTCATAGGAGTTGTGGTCCATGGCCACAACGTCTTCCGCGGGGACCACCGCGGCCAGCACCTTGAGATGCAGCGTGAGCATGCGGCGCTTGCCCGCGGCTTCCAGCGTGGCCCGGCCGGTATAATCGCCCGGCGCGGCGTCCGGCGGAACCCAGACGTCCACCCAGAAGGCTTGCGCGGTCTGGTCGGGAATTTTGTTGTCGGGCTCGGGAAGGCGGGAGCGGTGGGGCCGCTGCACGGGAACCAGGGCGTCGGGATAATAGTCGCCGGAGGGCAGCCGGTGGAACCACTCGCGGTAAAGGTCGGTCTGGATTTTGCCGGTGCGGTCGTTCCAATGCAGGTCGAGGCTGTATTCGCCGGGCCGGGCCGTCTGGACCATCAGATGAAATGAGGCGTAGGCGCCGCGGGGACACTCGAGCGAAAGCCGCTGGCCCTTCTGGAAGCCATGGCCGGCGGCTGCAGCATCACGGTCCGCCCGAACGATGCCGCCCATAGGATCGGGCCGCAGAAACTGCGGCAGGGCGAAAAGGCGCGTCTCGGGAGCCTGCGGGCGGTTTGAATTTTCGGCGGCTTCGCTCCAGGCGGGGACGGTGTGTTCGGCCGCCAGCGCCCCCATCGCGGTTTGCAAAAACCTCCGGCGCGAGGGATGGCTGGTTGTTTTGACGGGAGGCTTCATACGGGCATCGATCCGCAATCAAGAGTTCCAGCGCAGGCAGGCCAAATGAGTGGCGACCCGCAGGCGATGGATATTACAGAGGGCTGACCAAGGCTGAAATCATCTCCGAACCGGGCGGGGATGTCAACAACTGCAGACGTCTGGTGGTGGCTCAGTCTGGTTCCTGTTTTGTGGCACGGCCATCCTGGCCGTGTTTTTTGACCGCAGCACGGGCGAAGACGCCCGTGCCACAAATCAAACTGAGTCACTGCCAGACGCCTGGACAGATGGTATTCATCCTGATATCTTCGCTGTCATGGGTTTGCGAATGTTGCGCCGTTGCCTGCTGATCCTGGGTCTGCTGGCTTTTTCAGTCACGGCTTTGCCTGCTGCTCAGGTCTGGCCACGTTACAAGTTTGCCACGCCGCTCAAGATTCACTTCCCGGCCGAGCATCCCTACATGGAGTAGACGCGCAACTGGGTGGCGCCATCAGAACACTAAAACCTTGTCGGCTTCCGCCGTCCAGGCGGTGAGTTCATCCAGTGAGCTTCGTTTTGTCCCTTGCGCGATAAACTCGGGTTTGATGCCGCGAGCGTCCATGCAAGACCCGCAGACTCCAATCTTTGCGCCCTTACCGGCCAAACCTTTGAGCATCCGCTCAATGTTGTAATACCCGTTCGGAGTGGCTTGGGAAGCTACCGCGCAGCCCGCCGCGTCGCCCAGCAAGAAGACCGATACGTCCGTACTTTCCTGTTTTGCGAGAGAGCCTGCCAAACGCAGGCCGTTGTAGCTGCGTTCAGAGCCGTAAGGCGCGTCATTGAGGATGATGAGATATTTCATTGTATTGCCTCCCGAATTGCCTTTTCCAATGGCCTACCATCCGAAGTGTAAGGGTGGGAGGTCATGCCTGATTCTGGCCAGGTAGTACTTCTCGAAGGCCAGTTTCAGGTATCTTGCCCACTTGCCCCGTTTGGCGACCACCTTGTTGCGAGGAGGGAGAAACGGGTCGGCGGAGAAATAGAAGGCGGTATCTCCTGCGTCACTGATGCAGGTCGAAGGCAGCGACAGGCCATCGACTTTTTCGCCACCCTTGAACTCCGCCGCGATATTGCGTGCAGCCACCCGGGCCATCAGTTCAGTCATATGACCTGTTTTCGGCACCCCCGTAGGGACGGGCGTGGGGTGGGGCGGGGCGATAGCCACCGCCACGCCCGCCGCGTAGATATTGCTGAATTTCGTACTGTTCAATTGCGGAGTCACCGGAATAAAGCCCTTCGGGTTGGCAAGCCCATCAACAGCGCGAAGGAAGGGGCTTCCCAGGAATGCCGGGATTACCAGGGCGAAATCGTACCGATACTCGGACCCGTCGCTTAGGAAGATGCGGTTCGGCTGAGCTTCACTGATCTGCGCGTTCACCACAAAATCGATGTGCCGCTCGGCAAACTCATCCTGAACCATGCGCCGCGACGCACCGATTCCCCCAACCCCGAAGTGGCCCACGAAGGGTTCAGGCGTAAGGAAGGTCAGAGAGAACTTGTGACGCTTCCGGGCCCTTTTGAGCACCGTGTCGATCATCATGGCAATCTCGTAGGCCGGCCCAATGCAGCTTGCCCCCGCCGCGGCGCCGATCACGATGCGTCCGCTGCCCCGCGCCAGCGCTTGGGCGAGAGCGTCTCGAGCCAGCATCGCCTCGCCGGCAGTGAAGGTGGAATGCGTGTAGCCTGACGCTGGGCCCAGGCCGGGAACTGCGGCATAGTCAAGGTCTGCCCCGGTAGAGACGATGAGGGCGTCATAGGGAAAAGCTGCTGAGCCAGTTTTGACCTCGCACTTGTGGGGGTCCAGGCGCGTTACCATGGCGTGCACGAAACGGATTCCCCGCCGCCGCAGAGGGGTCTCCAGAGGAATTTGAAGCCTTGCGGCGTCGCGCCAACCCAAGATCACCCAGGGGAGAGAGGGCAGGAAGGTGAAGCTCGACTCTTTGGAGAGGATGGTGATTCCGGCTCCTTTTCCCAGTTGTTTCCGGAGTTCGAGGGCCGCATTGACGCCACCGAACGACCCGCCAACCACAACGATCTGCTTTGCGGTGTTTGTCATCTTATAGTCCTTCGGATTCCAGCGCAGCCGTCAGCGGCGGCCGCGGCATCACGGTCCGCCCGAACGATGCCGCCCATAGGATCGGGCCGCAGAAACTGCGGCAGGGCGAAGAGGCGCGTCTCGGGGGTTTGCGGGCTATTGGGGCCGTCAGCGGCTTCGCTCCAGGCGGGGACGGTGTGTTCGGCCGCCAGCGCCCCCAGCGCGGTTTGCAAAAACGCCCGGCGCGAGGGATGGCTGGTTGTTTTGACGGGAGGCTTCATACGGGCATCGATCCGCAATCAAGAGTTCCAGCGCAGGCAGGCCAAATGAGTGGCGACCCGCAGGCGATGGATATTACAGAGGGCTGACCAAGGCTGAAATCATCTCCGAACCGGGCGGGGATGTCAACAACTGCAGACGTCTGGTGGTGGCTCAGTCTGGTTCCTGTTTTGTGGCACGGCCATCCTGGCCGTGTTTTTTGACCGCAGCACGGGCGAAGACGCCCGTGCCACAAATCAAACTGAGTCACTGCCAGACGCCTGGACAGATGGTATTCATCCTGATATCTTCGCTGTCATGGGTTTGCGAATGTTGCGCCGTTGCCTGCTGATCCTGGGTCTGCTGGCTTTTTTAGTCACGGCTTTGCCTGCTGCTCAGGCCTGGCCGCGTTACAAGTTTGCCACGCCGCTCAAGATTGAATTTCCCGCCCGGCATCCCTACATGGCGCTGACGCCGCGGGAAATCGCCCGGGCCCGGAAGCGCGCCAAGACTTTGCCCTGGGCCGGGAAGCAGATGGACGCCCTTCTGGCCCGGGCGGACCGCATCATGGCGAACTCGAAGCCCTGGAACCAACTGCCGCCAATCGGTTCCGGAGAGCACCGGGTGATTTCAAGAAACCTGTTTGCGGTGGCCATGGCCTACTCTTTTTCCGGCAATATTCGCTATGCCGGCTGGGTGCGCGACGGCCTGCTGGCCTACGCCGCCATCTATCCCGGCTTGCCGATGCACTTCGGGTACAAGCTGACCTACGATTCACTGCGGGAATCAACCTGGGCGGTGGATATGGCGCGCGCCTATGACCTGGTGGCGTCCAGCAAAGCTTTTAACGCGGAACAACGCAGCAAGGTTGAGAACGACCTGCTGCGCCCTTCGGCAAAATGCTTCATGATCACCGATTACCAGCACGACCGGCGCCTGAAAGACATGCACTACCGGTGTTACAACTTTGAGGCGTGGCACGTGGCGGCGGTGGGGCTGGTGGGCCTGGCCACCCATGACCGCGACCTGGTGGAATGGGCCGTCAACAGCCCCTACGGCCTTCGGCACCTGATTGCGCATGACGTGAACGACGACGGCATGTGGTGGGAGCGCTCGGAAGGCTATCACCAGTATGTCCTGGACGGATTCGTTGCCTTGACCGAGCCGCTGCTCCATTGCGGGGTGGACGTCTACCGGATGGAGGTGCCCACGGACCTCACAACCTATGGATCCACCGGCGAGCGGTATGTCACCGACACCAGCCACCGGCCCAAATCCATCCGCATGATGTTCGACTCGCTCTTCTACCTGACGTTTCCCGATCTGAGTTATCCGGCTGTGGGTGACAGCACGGCGGGCCCGCTGCGCGCCGATGCGCTGACCCTGGTGGGATACCAGCGTTACCACGATCCCATGCTGGCCTGGCTGATTGAACGCGACAGGCCGGATGCAGGCGCTGCGGATTCCCACCGGCCGTGGCAATGGCTGGTCTATGACCTGCCGAAGGACGCGCCCGCATCGTTCCCCATCCACGACGGCCGCTTTGCCAACACCGGCGAGTATCGCAACGGCTGCTCGCTTTTTCCTTCCACGGGAATCGCCATTCTGCGGGAGGCTACGGGCAACTACACGGCGCGGCCCGCCGGCACGGCTGTCTCGCTGAGCTACGGGCCGCACGGCGGCGGACACGGCCACGCCGCCAGCATGAACATGGTGCTTTACAGCGACGGGCTGCAATGGATTCCCTCCTTTGGCCACATGCCCTATGAGACGCCCTGGAAGGGCCAATGGACCTCGCAGACGGTGAGCCATAACACCGTGGTGGTTGACGGCGTCTCGCAAGAGCCTACCGGGCGGGGCAATCCCTCCTGGCCCAGCGATCGTGCCGATGACCGTGTCTTCGGGGTGCTGGAGCGCTTCGATCCCGCCGCAAAATTTGTGAGCGCCCACACCGAAACCGCCTACCCCGGGATGACCCTTCGCCGGGCGCTGCGCATGGAAGGCCATTCCGTGGTGGACGATTTTTCCATGCGGGACCGGCAGGGCTCGAGCCACCAGTACGATTACGTGCTGCACATTGACGGCGAATTGGAATCGAGTTCAGCGCCGATCGAGCCTTGCAGCGGCAAACTGGGGAAAATCTGCGGCTACCAGTTTATCGACCGCCAGCAATGCGCCACTTCAAACAAAGGCTTCAACCTGACTTTTAAGAACCAGGGCAAGCTGCTGCGCGTCTGGGTTCCCGAAAGCGCACAAACGGAGATCATCGTGGGGCAGGGGCTCACGAATTTGCCCACCGGCAAAATGACCGTGCTGATACTGCGCCGCAGCGCCTCGAGCACGCACTTCCTGACGGTGCTGGAACCGGTCGAGCCCGGCCGCTCCATCCGCTCGGTTCGGATGGAAAAGTCCGGGATCGTGATGGACTCGGCTTCGGGCGCAAAGCGGGTTCCAGTGGAATAGCACCTGATTCCGCCGTGAAGAAAACCTGCCGCGAGGCCAACCTTGATGAGACCCGGCCGTGGCTCCGCCGGCTCCGGCCTGCCCGTGTTTCAACTGACAGGCGTTCCAGCAGGATGTCGAAATGGGCCGTAGCGGCGGCTTTACGCCGCCAACCACGTTGAGAGCATTGACATTATGGCGGGGTGAACCCGCCGCTACACCCTCTCTGCCGGATATTTCAACAGCCTGCTTGAACTCGTTTCCCTGCTCACCAGCAGATCACATCCTCTTGTGATTTAAGTCACAGCAGCCTGTGAGGAGGATCAGTGATATTGTAGGAACCGGATTGGGACGCGAAAGATTCAGACCAGGGGGCGATGATGGCAAGCCACGTGAAGTCCAAAGAATACAAGCGGGAGGCGGTCCCTTATGTTGAAGACCCCTCGCGCAGCCAGGACACTTTTGTGCCCGCCGAACCGCTGAATCCCTGCGAGCTGGAGATCGACCTTTTCTGCAAAGGCATCCGCCTCGACGAATCCTGCACGCTGGGCGAGGAAGGGCGGCCGCTGGTGCGCACCCGCGCCGGCCTGGGTAGCGGACTCGAGGTCATCATTCCCGGGCCCCTGAAGGACGTCTGGGCCAACCTTCCGGTTGAAGAGGAGTTCGCGAAAAAGTCGTGCTACCGGATTGTGCGGGAAGGGAAAGCCCTCAAGGTGGTGGATGACCGCCAGGGTTTCAGCTACCCCGTCAGGCTTTCGCCGGAAGTCCCCTGGTACACCCGCGCCACGGCGCGCGGCGTCCAGATGCAGCGCATCGGCGTGCTGCAGGGCACCTATCTCGGAATCTATATTTCCAACTCCTGCGGCTTCTGGTACCACTCGCCGGCCCTGAACTGCAAGTTCTGCACCACGGGGCTGAACGTGGGCGTGAATGAAGTTGAGCTGAAAGACGTGGAGGATGTGGTTGAGGTGGCGCGGACGGCGAAGGCGGAGTCGGGAGTCACCTTTACGCACTTCAATTCTGGCTACCAGACCAACCGCGACCTGGACCGCGCCGCGCCTTACGTGAAGGCCGTGAAGTCGCGCGTGGGCAGCCTGATCGGAGTGCAGTTGACGCCCACCCGCGACCTCTGGAAGTACGACCGGCTGATGGACCTGGGGGCCGACCACTTCAGCTTCTGCTACGAATTCCAGAATCCGGAATTTTTTGCAAAGCTCTGTCCCGGCAAAGAGAAGCTGATCGGGCAGAAAACCTTCTTCCGGGCGCTGGAATATACCGCGAAGAAACTGGGGAAAGGCGCCTGCTCGGGCGAAATCATTGCCGGCATCGAGCCCATTGAAGATACGCTGGCCGCCATCGACATGATTGCCGGGATGGGAGCGTTCCCGACCGTGTGCATTTTCCGCCCCACCATCGGTTCCGACATGGAGCGCTGGCCGGCGCCCCGCTACGAAGACATGATCGTGGTCTACCGGCACCTCTATGAGGCCTGCCGGAAGCACGGCATCCCCCTGGACGTGACGCCCAACATCGAGGTGAGCCTGATTGTCCAGCCGGGCGACACGCGCTACCTGGCGGACTCCAGCCTGGCCACAAAGCTTTATGACATGAAGCTCAGCCTGATGAGAAAAGCAGCCAAGCCGTATTTCTGGTGGGCCGGCCGTCCCAAGAACATCAAGGGTTCAGAAATCCTCAGCGAGTAACCACGGCGCGCATTCCGCCTTGCAAGTCCGGCCTCAGGGGCGCACCCGCGGCCGGGCGATCCTCTCCTGTTTAAAAAAGGAACTTCGCAGAAGCATCAGGCACGGTGAAACGCCGCCGAACGCTTTGCCGGTTTATGAAACGGCTGCGCACGGCATCCGGAAAATTGCGGCTGCCGGAAACGCCTTTCGGCGCTCCCGGCACAATTCCCTGGCCGAACGTTGAATGAACGATTGATGATGACAGACTGATAAAACAGCTCCGGTATCATCTCAGGCCTGCAGAGTGCCATGTTGCTGTACTCCACCCAGCATCGACCCGTTAAAAGACATAACAATCAGGTCCGCCCGCCGTTGAACGCCGAACTTGGCAAGAAGGTTCGAAACGTGGAACTTTGCCGTGCGTTCGGAAATGTTTAACTGGCCGGCAATTTCCTTGTTGGAGAGGTTGTCCAGCACTGCCTGAAGGACCTCCCGCTCCCGCCGGCTGAGCCCCACCGAACTGCTGATGAGGGTCCGATTGCGCGAGCTGGGAAGAATCGACTCCACGAAACGGGAAAGCAGGACACTGGGCACCCAATAACTCCCTTCGAGCAATGCTTCGAATGCGGGCCCCAGGTCCGATTGCGCTTCGGAATAAGTCATCAACCCCTTGGTTCCGAGGCGCAGCAGCGGAAAGGCATTGGTCTCGTCAAATTTTTCAGATACCGCGACGACTCTGGCTTCCGAGTAGCGGTCTATAATTTCCGATACCAGAAGGGCTGCGGTCGTGGAGATACAAGCATCCACGACGTAGAGTGGGCACTTGGGAAGAGGTAATCGTTGGAAATCAGTCGTTAAGCGTGAATCAACATGCTTGGCTTTTACGTGGTAGGGCAAGTCGGCCAGTAACTTTGAGAACTCACTCAGAACCAGTGGATGGGGAGATAGGAGGCAAACTTTCGAACACGGCTTGCCGTGTCTTCGTAACCTACGAGAGAAGCCAGCGAGGGTTTGCTCGATCATCTTGTGCTTCTCCTTGCTTACATTATCTTCATCGTATGCTTTGCCGGAATTCTTTAGTGGACCCCGGCGACCCACCCACCTGAGGGCAACAGAACACAAACACCCTTAGGTGGAAACCTTACTGGCCTAATGGGCCCTCCCCCGCCCCATAATCCAGATTTCCCTGTGGTTCGACCACAAGATGCGTATTCTTGCAAAGTAAACTCTTGGAGTCAAGTTAGAAATTTGAAAAGAGCAGGCTTTTCGAACATTTGCAAAGATTATTGCTATCCAATGTATCTATTTTATTTTAAATGGTTTAATGCGTTAATCCGACTTTTTAAAATAAGTAGAGCTGGACGGTTTATTAATAAAAATGTTGCAGCAAAGGCAATCGAATCAGCCTGGTAATCACACTGGCCTGTCGGCCAGCTTTGGCACTGCATTTTCTGGACAGGTCTATCGCCTGGCCGGCTCAGGTCCTTATTATGTTTGACCCCAGGGTCGAGAATCATCGGGGCCGGCGGGGAACTCACGACTGGTCCATCCGGGTGGCCGCCAGGGGGCTGAGTTTCCTGCGGCGAAGCGTGAGGTAAAGAGCGAGCGCCACGAAAACTTCCGTTGCCACCACGGCCGCCGCCATGCCAAGCTGCGCAAACCGCGGCGCCAAGACCACGGCCAGAACCAGGTTGAGAACTCCGCCCGCCAGGATCACCCGGTTGAATTGCCGGTCCAGCCCCAGGGGCACCATCCACAAAACTCCAAACATAGTTCCGAGGGCGTCGAGCAGCGGCAGGGCAGCCAGGATTTCGAGCACCGGGACCGAGGCCGCAAAGCTCCTGCCCAGAATCAGGGGGACGGCCCAGGGCGCCGCCAGAAAGGCCGCAAGACTCAAAACAACCCCGGCCGAAGTCAGGAGAAACATGCTGGAGCGCGCCAGGCGATTGGCCGCCGGCCGGTTGTGCTGCACCAGGTGGCTGAGGCGCGGATAAAGGCTCTGGTGGATGGGGGCCAGCAATCCCATGAGCGCGCGCGCCAGCTTTTCCGCGCCGGCGTAAATTCCCACGGCGGCGGGCGAGGCGAACAGGCCCAGGATAAAGGCGTTGCCGGCGCCGTAGAGGCTCATGGAACCCTGGAAGAGAAACATGCTCCATCCCATGCGCAGGGTGTTGCTGACCAGCCGCCAGGTGGGCAGCCTGAAGGGGACCTCGCGGTAAACCAGCGCCGTGGCCACCGTCACGGACAGCAGCGAGCCGCCGCCCTGCAACGCCAGCACTTTCCAGCCGTCGGCGGGGTGGTGAACGAGGATGAAGATGCCCGCCGTGGCCGCAGCCTTGCCCGCCACGTCCAGCACGGCCACCAGCCGCATCCGTTCAAAGCCCTGGTAATACCACAGCATGCTGAACGACTGCCCCACCGCCCAGAACACCGCCGCCCAGAGGAAAACGGGGTTCTCGCGGAACAGCGGAATCCACGATTCGAGGAATACGGCCAGGATAACGGCGCCGGCGGCCAGCATCGCTTTGGCGCCCATTACGCCCGCCACCAGGCCGGCCAGCTCGTCCCGGGAATCGCGGTTCCTGGCCACGGCGCGAGTGGCGGAAAGATGGAAGCCGTATTCGATGCCGGCGCCGGCGTAGGACCCGAAGGCCTGCGCGAAGGCCACCAGGCCCCAGGTGGCCACGCCCAGCACGCGCGTCAGGTAGGGAAGGGTGACCAGCGGCAGCAGGTAGCTGGCGAATTGCACCCCGTACAGCGAGGCCACGTTCCGCGCCAGGCCCCGGTCCAGCGACCACGCGCGTAATTGGGCGCGGATGTCCTTCATGCCGCATTCTCTCCTGTGGCGCACCGGTGCAGCGCGCCCCGGTGTGTCTAATCTGTGTAACGGAGGCTGGCTTCGAACGCAAAGGATTTTTTAGCAGCTTGTTGAAAAAACGAACCGTCATGCTGAGCGTAGCGAAGCATCTGCTGTACCTCACTGAAAATGAACAAAGCAGATCCTTCGCTTCACTCAGGATGACGTGGCACAGGGGGATCGGGGCGCTACCAGCGCTGGTGGACCTGCGCCCGCAGCCGCGTGTCGTAAAGCTCGCGCACCTTCCGCATGGCCTCATCGCTGAGCGGAGGCAGATCGGACGCGCGCGCGTTGTCCTCCACCTGCGAGGGACGCTTGCCGCCGGGGATGGCGCAGGTGACCGCGTCAAACATCAGGATCCAGCGCAGAGCCAGCTGCGCCATCGTTGCGCCTTCGGGCGCCAGCGGGCGCAACTGGTCCACGATGTCGAGGGCCAGATTGTAATCGACGCCGGAGAAGGTTTCGCCCTTGTCAAACTTTGCGCCCTGGCGATTGAAGTTGCGGTGGTCGTCGTCGGTGAAAGTTGTTTCGCGGGTCATGCGGCCGGTCAGCATGCCGCTGGCCAGCGGCACGCGCGCCAGGATGCCCACCCGGCGGCGTTGGGCTTCAGGGAAAAACAGCTCTGCGGGACGGTGCCGGAACATGTTGAAGATGATCTGCACGCTCTGGATGCCGGGATACTCCAGCGCCTTCAGGCCTTCTTCGCAGGTGCTGACGCTGACGGCGTAGTGGCGGATTTTTCCGGCCTTCACCAGGCCTTCGAGAGCTTCAAAGGTTTCGGGAGTGTAGTAGACCTGGTTGGGCGGGCAGTGGAGTTGCACGATGTCCAGGCAATCCGTCTGCAGGTTGCGCAGGCTTTCTTCCACAAAGCGGGTGAGGTTCTCCCGGTTGTAGCCTTCGGGGGTGTGCGGGTTCAGTTTGCGGCCGGCCTTGGTGGCGATGTAAAAGGTTTCCTGGCGCTCTTTGCGGAGCCGCCCCAGCAGGCGCTCGCTGCGGCCGTCGCCGTAAACGTCTGCCGTGTCGAAAAAGTTGATGCCCACATCCAGCGCCTTGTGGAGCGCCGCCATCGATTCCTTCTCATCAACGCTTCCCCACATCGAGCCGATGGCCCAGGCTCCAAAGCTGATCTCTGAAACCTTCCATCCCGTCCTGCCCAGTTCCCGGTAATTCATTCTCTGCTCCCTTTGAATTTGGATTTGTGTGTGGGTGCGTCAACGCCTTCCACTGTAGCGCTGGCTTCCAGCCGGCAGCTTTATTAAGTTCGATCAATGCCGGCAAGATGCCGGCGCTACAAAGCGTGTGTTGCCATCATCCCTTTGCCGCTTCTTCCAGGCTCTTGTCCAGAATGGCGACGGCCTGGTCAATATCGGACACGGGGATGTTGAGCGGCGGCGACATGCGCAGGACGTTGGCGTAAAGGCCGCCCTTGCCGATCACCAGGCCGTTGTCGCGTGCGCGCTCCAGAACTTTGTTGGCCAGGTCCGTGGCCGGCTCCTTGGTCTTGCGGTCTTTCACCAACTCGACCCCCAGCATCAGTCCCATGCCGCGAACATCGCCGATGGAGGCGTGCTTTTCCTTCAACGCCTCAAGGCCTTCCAGGAACCGTTTGCCGGCCGTCTCGGCGTGATCCATCAGCCGGTCTTCTTCAATCAGGTCGATGGTGGCCTTGGCGGCCACACTGCTGACGGGATTGCCGCCGAAGGTGGAGATGGTGAGGCCCTTGTAGCTGTCGGCAATTTCCGGCCGGGTGATGGTGCAGCCGATGGGCGTTCCGTTGGCCATGCCCTTGGCCAGGGTCATCATGTCCGGCTCAACTTCCCAGTGCTCGATGCCGAACCAGCGCTTGCCGGTGCGCCCGAAGCCCGTCTGGACTTCATCGGAAATGAAGAGCCCGCCGTAATTGCGCACGATGTTGGCCACAATCTTGAAGTATCCGGGCGGCGGCACCACCACGCCTCCCAGACCCTGGATGGTTTCCGCCAGCATGCCGGCGACGGCCCCGCCGGTGGAAGTTTTGATCACTTCCTCCACGTCCTTCGCGCAGTGCAGGTCGCAGCTTGGATAGGTGAGGCCGTAGGGGCAGCGGTAGCAATAGGGCCCCGGAGCGTGAATGACGCCGAAGGGCACGATGCCGGCTTTGCGCCAGGTGCCGAGCCCGGTGAGTGACTTCGCCAGTTGCGTGTGCCCGCTGTAGCCGTGGCGCAGCGCCAGCAATTCGTAATTGCCCGTGTACATGCGCGCCGTCAGCACGGCCACTTCATTGGCCTCAGAGCCGCTGTTGGTGAAGTAGCTTTTCTGCAGCTTGCCGGGCGCAATCTGCGCCATCTTTTCAGCCAGCGCCACCATGGGCTCGGAGGGGAACAGGGTCGAAGCGTGCTGCAGGCGGTCAACCTGGGCCTTGATTTTCGATGTCACTTTTTCATTGGCGTGCCCCACGCTGATGGTCACAATGCCGCCCAGAAAGTCGAGATACTGCTTGCCGTCCACGTCGAAAAGGTGCTGCCCCTTGCCGTGGTCGAGCACCAGCGGGTCCTTGTAATAAGTTGCAACGCAGTTAAACAGGTATTCTCTGTGCTTGCGAACAATTTCGTCTTTGGTCATAGGTCCATCCTTCAAGGAGTGGTGTGAAAGAAGAGTTTACAGGCGAACGCCGAAAGTTGGAAGGGGTACGCACACCGTACCGGAGTCGTAACCAAATGCAGCTTTGTTGTTCCAACCAGGAAGACAGAACATCAAGAGCAGCTCACGCAAAGACGCGAAGGCGCAAAGGAAGGCGGCAGAATTGCAGACGACTTCAAGACTTCTGACTCCTGTCTTCTGGCTCCTGACTACTGCTTCAAATATTTTGCCAGCCAGTCCTCGACCGTCCTGTACCAGAAACGGCTGTCATCCGGTTTCATTACCAGGTGGCTTTCTTCTTCAAGATAGACCAGCTTCGAAGGCACGCCCTGGCGCTGGAGTGAGGTGAAGAGCTGGAACGCCTGGCCTTCGGGCACGCGATAGTCCCGGTTGCCCTGGAAGATCAGCATGGGCGTTTTGGCGTTCTGGATGTAGTACGACGGCGACCATTTTTCGTAGAGAGCCGGGTCCTTCCACGGCACGCCTTTCAGCTCCCATTCCGGAAACCAGAGTTCCTCCGTTTCGCCGTACATGGAGCGCAGGTCGAACACGCCGTCGTGCGAAACGAGAACTTTGAAGCGATCCGTGTGGCCCTCAATCCAGTCGATCATGTAGCCGCCATAGCTGGCGCCGGCAGCGCCGATGCGCTCCTTATCCACGTAGGGCAGGCTCTCAAGATAATCGGTGGCCTTCATCAGGTCTTCGTAGGGAGCGCCGCCCCAGTCGCCCGAAATTTCCGCCGTGAAAGGCTGGCCATAGCCGATGGAACCGTGGAAGTTGGTCGCCATCACCACGTAGCCGAATGAGGCGAACAGTTCCGCGTTCCAGCGGTAGAACCATGAATCGTTCCAGGCTCCCTGCGGGCCGCCGTGAATCAGCATCAGGCCGGGATATTTTTTGCCGGGATCGACGTTGGGCGGCTTCACCAGAATACTCTCGATCTGCGCGCCCAGCGCCCCGGGCGTTTTGACCGGCTCGCCGGGGTTCATTTCGATCGCGGCCATAACGGGGTCATTCATGTGGGTCAGTTGAGCCAGCGCGCCGCCGGAGGTTGAGGCTGAATAGATTTCAGGCGGCTGCGTCAGGCTCTGATGAGTAAAAACAAGCTTTCCACCTGAAACGACCGAAAGCTCGTCATTGTAGCCGCCAAGAACTTTTGTGACCTGAGGGTGGCTGACGGAAGTCCTGAAGACGGGCTGCTCGATGCCTTCGGGCGCGATGAAGTAGAGGCTGTCGGAGTCAGGTGCCCAGGCGAAGCTCAACACCCACTGGTCAAAACCTGAGGTGAGGTCTTTCGTCCGGCCCGTTTCGCGGTCGTAAACGCGCTGGCGGAGAAGAGAGGATTCGTAACCGTTCGTGGCCTGAGAGGTGTAGGCAATGTAGCGGCCGTTCGGGGAGTACTGCGGCGCCGCATCGGAGCCGGGGTTGGCGGCGGTAATGTTTTTCGACGCGCCTCCGGCGGCGCTCACCAGGAAAAGATCGTTATTGGTCGTCCAGACCTGGGAACTGAGCGGCTGGGAGTGGTTCGATGTGTAGCAGACTTCTTTGCCGTCGGGTGAAACGGCGTAACCGTCGGGCGCTCCCAGGAAAAACGTGGGCGAGGTGTAGGGGCCGGGCGTGAGGTCGCGCGGCTCGCCTCCCTCGGAAGAAACGGCGAAAAGGTGGGTGACTTTTCCGTCGAGCCAGTGGTCCCAGTGGCGGAAGAAGAGATGATCGATAACACGCGCCTTGACCTTGCTCGATTTCGCTTCCTCAAGCCGCCGCTTGTTGCACGCTTCATCGTGACAATCGGGATAAACCTCAGAGGTGAAAAGCAGAGTGCCGGCGTTGGCGGCCCAGGTGACGCCGTCGGCTTCGGTCGAGATATGAGTCAACTGGCGCGCTTCACCGCCGTTGGCGCGGATAAGCCAGACTTGCTCTTCGCCGCTCCTCGACGACATGAAGGCGATGGAATTTGAATCGGGCGACCAGCGCGGACGCGAATCGGAATCGCTGCCGCGCGTGAGCTGCTGCGGTTCGCCGCTCGCGAGCGGCACCCGCCAGATGTGGCTGACCATTTTGTTGGCATCAAGATCGGGCGTGGAGACGACATAAGCGATCCACTTGCCGTCCGGCGAGACCTGAGGATCGGTAATCCGCTGGACCTTCATCAGGTCATCGAAGGTCAGCGCGTGCTTCGCCTGGGCAAGAGCGGGCAGTGCAGCGGCTGCGAGAATGAGTGGCAGGATCAGGCGGAGGGCGTTTCGCTTCATAGGGGGCCTCTCTCGATCAGAAGTTCCGAAAAGGGCGAATGCCTGGGAAAAGAAACAAGGCTAAAACTTGCGTGACCACTCTTTCGGCCAGCGTTCGATGACCACCTTCTCCTGCGTGTAAAACTGGACGGCGTCGCGGCCCTGGGCGTGCAGCACGCCGAAAAAGCTGTCTTTCCAGCCGCTGAAGGGGAAGTAGGCCATGGGCGCGGCCACCCCAATGTTGATTCCCAGGTTGCCGACCGGAGCCTCATAGCGGAACCGGCGCGCCGCGGCGCCGCTGGTGGTGAAAATCGACGCCTGGTTGCCGTAAGGACTCCTGGCAAGCAATTCGATGGCTTCGTCGAGAGTCTTGACGTGGTTCAGGGTGAGGACGGGGCCGAAAATCTCGCTCTGGGAAACCACGCTGCCGGCTGGCACATTTTCAAGCAACGTAGGCTTGAGGAAATAGCCCTTTCCCTTCGCGATGGCGTCGTCGCGTCCATCCAGGAGAACGGTGGCGCCATCGGCTGCGCCCCTGGCAATGAAGGTTTCAATCCTCGCCTTGCTCTCCGGGGTGATGACGGGCCCCATCTGCACGTCTTCCTGCAAGCCATCGCCCACGCGGATGGAGTTGGCGGCTTCCGTGATTCGTGGCGTAAAGCTTTCCCGCGCATCGCCCACCGTGACGGCCAGAGAAACCGCCAGGCAACGCTGCCCGGCGCAGCCGAAGGCGCTATCGCAGGTAATCCGCGTTGCGGCTTCCATGTCGGCGTCGGGCAGCACCAGCACCGGGTTCTTGGCTCCGCCCTGGCATTGCACACGTTTGCCGTGGGCGGCCGCCTGCGCGTAAACGTATTTCGCCACCGGCGTCGAGCCCACAAAACTGATGGCGCGAACTTCAGGGTGCTGGAGCAGGGCGTCCACCGCCGCCTTGCCGCCGTGAACCATGTTGAGGACGCCGGGCGGAAGATTGATCTGTTCCATCAGTTCAAACAGGCAGGCGCTTGAAAGCGGCACCCTCTCCGACGGCTTCAGAATGAAAGTGTTTCCGCACGCCAGGGCGTAAGGCAGAAACCAGAAGGGAATCATCGCCGGAAAGTTGAAGGGTGTGATAGCGGCCACCACGCCCAGCGGCTGCCGGACCATGGTTTCATCAATTCCCCGCGCCACGTCTTCCAGGTTGTAACCCTGCATCAGCGTGGGGATTCCGCAAGCGACTTCGACGTTTTCGACAGCGCGCCGCAGTTCGCCCCGGGATTCGGCAAGCGTTTTTCCGTTTTCAATGGTAATGGTCCGGGCGACCTCTTCGAAATGGTCCTCGAGAATCTGCTTGAGCTTGAAGAGGTACTGGATGCGGTCTTCAGGCGGGGTGCGGCGCCATTCGGGGAAAGCCCGGCTGGCGGCCTGCACGGCACGGTCAACGTCATCAGCAGCAGCCAGCGGGACCCGTCCGAGCGCCTCGCCGGTTGCCGGATTTATGACATCCTGATAGTCGCTGGATTTCGACCGCTGCCACTGGCCGTTGATGTAGAGTGGCAGTTCGCGGGAGCCGTTGCGGGCCGTGGGTTCGGAAGTTGTCATTTTCTTTATTCCCCTTTTTCTTCTTTTTGGCTTTCACTCAGCCGATTGGGATTTGAATGCTTTACTGTACATTCCGCCGGGGCCGGGCCCGCAGCTCGAAGCTGCCCGGAATGCGCAGCGAAAGGAAGGGTCTTTTCAGGATGTTCCTGCCCTCGGTCGGAGACCCCATGCGCAAGATGCCACAGTTCAACCGGCATTCGCTTTTACTTTGCCCACTCGGTGTGGAACACGCCTTCCTTGTCCGTGCGGTGATAGGTGTGCGCGCCGAAGCAGTCGCGCAGCGCCTGCAGCAGATTGGCCGGAAGGCGTTCCTGGCGGTAGCTGTCGATATAGCCCAGCGACGTGGAAAGCGCCACGCAAGGGGTGCCCACGTGGGTTGCTGCCTTCACAATCTCCCGCAGGTCAGCCGAATGCTTGTTGATGGTTGCGCTGAAGGTCGGAGCCAGCATCAGGTTCGCCAGGGCCGGATCTATGGCGAACGACGGCTGAATGTGGTTGAGCATTTTGGCGCGGATGATGCAGCCGCCCTTCCAGATGCGGGCAATCTCCGCATAATTCAGGTCGTACTTATATTCTCTGGAGGCCACCCGAAGCTGCTCAAATCCCTGCGCGTAGCAGACCATCACGGCAACCCGGTAGGCTTCGCGCATATGGGTGAGAAAAGCCGTGAGGTCGCCCGAAAAAACTTCCTTGGGGCCGCTCAGGATGTCGGCGGCGGCGACGCGCTCTTCTTTCTGCCCGGAGAGGATGCGGGCTTCCACCGCGTAGGCAAGCGTGGGCACGGCGACCCCCAGGTCCATGGAATCCTGTGCCGTCCATTTCCCTGTGCCTTTCTGCTGGGCTTCGTCCACGATCAGGTCGACGAGCGGCTGTCCGGTGGCATCGTCCTTCTTGCCCAAAACCAGGGTGGTGATTTCCAGCAGGTAGGAGTTGAGGTCGGAGGCGTTCCACTCGGCGAAGATATCGTGAATTTCCGGCGTGGTCAGCCGGAGCACATTCTTGAAGATGTCGTAGGTTTCGCAGATGAGCTGCAGGATGCCGTACTCGATTCCGTTGTGGACCATCTTGACGTAATGCCCGGCGCCGCGGGGCCCGAGGTAGGTGCAGCAGGGGCCGTCCTGGGTCTGCGCGGCCATTTTGGTGAGCAAAGGCTCGAGGTGCCGGTAGGATTCTTCATAGCCGCCGGGCATCAGCGAGGGGCCGTGCAGGGCGCCTTCTTCGCCTCCGCTCACGCCCATTCCAAAGAAGCGCAGGCCGCCTTCCTCCAGTTGCTGCACGCGGCGTTCTGTGTCTTTAAAGTAAGAGTTGCCGCCGTCAATAATGATGTCTTCCTTGTCGAGACCCGGCGTCAGGTCATGCAGGACAGCGTCGACGGCCTTGCCTGCCGGGACCATCATCAGAATGCGCCGCGGCCTTTCGAGAACCTCCACGAATTCCTTCAGGGAGTTGGTGACGGTGATTTCCTTTCCGGCAACTTCCTGTGCAACCTTCCCGACTTTGTCCGCGTCGATATCGAACCCGGCTGCAGAGAAGCCCTTGCTCTCGGCATTGAGGGCAAGATTCTTGCCCATGACTCCCAATCCCACCACTCCAAGATGTCGTTTAGTCATCGTTGCCTCCTTGCTGCTTTAGCAGTCCCGCCAATGCGCGAATTTTGGGGGGATTCCCGGGACCCCAACCGTGGGTCCGGAGTTGAGATTCGCGATTTCGTCCCGCAAAAGGAATATAATACACCTCTTGGACGTTACATCCTGGTCCCTCGCGCATCTAATTAAAACGATGCCGGCCTGAGCGGATTGCGCACTTCGCTCGTCAGGGGCCTCAATTCATCTGTGCGCAAATCCAGAACAGGAGCGCATCGCTTTGGACGGACACACAGCGGCTCAAACTTCAAAAGATATCCGGAGCGGAGCAGAGCTGGACCTGCTTTCGATCAACACCATTCGCGGCCTCGCCATGGACGCCGTGCAAAAGGCGAATTCCGGCCACCCTGGAATGCCCATGGGCGCGGCGGCCATGGCCTACGTGCTTTGGACACGACACCTGCGCTACGATCCGCTGAAACCCCGCTGGCCCAACCGCGACCGCTTTATTCTCTCTCCAGGCCACGGTTGCATCCTGCTCTACAGCCTGCTTCATTTGACGGGCTACGATATGCCGCTGGACGAACTCAAGCAGTTCCGGCAGTGGGGCAGCAGGACGCCAGGCCATCCGGAATACCACCTCGACCGGGGAATCGAGACCACGACGGGACCGCTTGGCCAGGGATTCGGCAACGGCGTGGGCATGGCCATTGCTGAAAAATACCTGGCGGCGCACTTCAACCGCCCCGGGCACGAACTGGTCAATTACAAGATTTATGCCATCGTCAGCGACGGCGACCTGATGGAAGGCGTGGCGTCAGAAGCAGCCTCCCTGGCGGGCCACCTGGGCCTGAACAATCTGGTTTATTTGTACGACGACAACCACATCTCCATCGAGGGCTCTACCGAGCTGGCCTTTACGGAAAACCGCGCAAAGCGCTTTGAGGCCTATGGGTGGTTCGTGCAAAGTATTGAAGACGGCGACGACCTGGAAGGGATCGACAAAGCTCTGAAGGCCGCCGAGGCTGAAACGGAGCGGCCGTCGATCATCATGGTGCGGACCCACATTGCGGACGGAAGCCCCAACAAGCACGACACGGCAGGCGCCCACGGCTCGCCGTTGGGCGAAGAAGAGGTCAAGCTCTCCAAGGAAAATCTCGGGATACCGCTGGAGCCGAAATTTTATATTCCGGATGACGTTCTTGCCCATTTTCGCAAGGCCATCGAGCGCGGCGAGAAATCCGAGACGGAATGGCAGGAGCGCCTGAACAGCTATCGCCAGGCCTTTCCAGACCTTGCCGCCGAGTGGGACCGCTACGTGCGCGGCGAACTGCCCGCGGGTTGGAAATCAAAAATTCCCGCATTCAAGCCTTCCGATGGCCCCATGGCGACGCGGCAGGCATCCGGCGCCGTGCTGAACGCCATCTCTCCCAGCCTGCCCACCCTGCTGGGCGGTTCGGCGGACCTTGCACCCTCCACCAACACCATGATCAAGAGTGAATCGGCTTTTGAGAAAGGGAACTACGGCGGCCGCAACTTCCATTTTGGAGTGCGCGAGCATGCCATGGGTTCCGCGCTGAATGGAATGGCCCTGAGCGGACTGATTCCCTATGGGGCCACGTTCATGATCTTTTCTGATTACATGCGCCCGACTCTCCGGCTGGCAGCATTGATGGGAATCCGCTCGATTTTTGTTTATACCCACGACAGTATATTCCTGGGCGAAGACGGGCCCACACATCAGCCCATCGAACAGATTCCGTCGCTGCGTACGATTCCGAATTTTTCGTTCATCCGGCCTGCTGATGCGAATGAGACCGCGGTGGCGTGGCGGGTGGCGATCGAAAGAATGGATGGCCCGGTGGCCCTGGCGCTGACCCGGCAAAAGCTTCCGGTGATTGACCGCGAAAAGTACGCTTCCGCCGAAGGACTGGCGAAGGGGGCTTACATCCTTGCGGATTCCAAGGGCCAACGGCCGGACGTGATCCTGATCGCCTCCGGGTCAGAGGTTTCGGTGGCGCTGGACGCATACGAGAATCTCGTAGCCGAAGGCGTTGCCGCCCGCGTGGTCAGCATGCCGTCGTGGGACTTGTTTGAGAAACAGACGCAGGATTACCGGGACGAGGTCTTGCCGCCGGCCACGACTGCGCGCCTGGCTATCGAGGCGGCTTATCCCTTTGGGTGGGAGCGATACATCGGGTCCCAGGGCGCCGTGATTGGCATGACGCGCTTTGGAGCGTCGGCGCCTTACAAGATCCTGGCGGAAAAGTTTGGCTTCACGGCGGACAACATCGTTCGCCACGCGCACGAATTACTGGGGCGTTAAGCTTTTTAATCGGGGCGGCGTTGGCCGTCCGCAGGGGTATTTCTAAAAGCCGTTCCCGGGCGGCAGGGCCTTTATATTTTCTGCCCTCCCTGATGACGGCATCGAACGCGGCGATACCGGCGTGAGGCTGAAGAAGCCCTGCCGCAGTTCGCCGGACGGAATTAAGCAGAGGAGGTGGTAATTGATGAGCGAGAATCCTTTGAAACAATTGGACAAATATGGCCAGAGCGTCTGGCACGATTATATCCGCCGCAAGGAAATTCTTTCCGGCGGCTTGAAAAAGCGGATCGATGAAGACGGCCTGCTGGGCGTTACCTCGAACCCGAGCATTTTTGAGAAGGCTATTGCAGGCAGTGACGATTACGACGAAAGCATTCGCCAGTATGTGGCCGAAGGGCTCGAAGCTCCGAAGATTTTCGAGAAGCTGGCCATCGAGGACATCCAGAAAGCGACCGATGAGTTCCGGGGCGTCTTTGAGAGGACGGGCGGGCGCGATGGCTACGTGAGCCTGGAAGTTTCGCCGCTTCTCGCGCATGACACGAAAGGGAGCCTGGAGGAAGCCCGGCATCTGTTCAGCGCCGTCAACCGGCCGAACGTGATGATCAAGATACCCGGAACGAAGGAGGGACTTCCCGCCATTGGACAGGCGCTCGCCGAAGGCATCAACATCAACATCACCCTGCTGTTTGGAATTGAGCGTTACGCAGAAGTTGCCAACACTTATCTGCAGGCTCTTGAAAAGAGAGTGGCCGAAGGCAAGCCGGTCGACCGGGTGGCTTCTGTGGCCAGCGTTTTCGTCAGCCGGATTGATTCGCTGGTGGACAAGCAGTTGGAGGCCATGCTGGCAGACGCGAAAACGCCCGAGGAGCGTGGGAAGATCGAGGGGCTTCTCGGCAAGGTTGCGGTTGCCAATACCAGGCTGATCTACCAGAAATTCAAGGAAATCTTTTTGACGCCCCGTTTCGAAGCGCTGGCAAAGAAAGGCGCGCGCGTGCAGCGGCCGTTGTGGGGTTCAACCAGCACCAAGAATCCCCAATACAGCGACACCCTTTACGTGCAGGATTTGATCGGCCGCGACACCGTGAATACCATGCCCACCCAGACCATCGATGCCTACCGTGACCACGGGAAGCCCCAGGCGGACACCATCGAGCAGGGGCTTGACGAGGCTCGCAAGACCATCGCAGCGCTGCCGGAAGTTGGCATCGATCTGCGCGCCGTCACTCAGCAACTTGAAGACAACGGCGTTGAATCCTTTGCGAACGATTACAAAAAGCTGCTGGCGAGCATTGAGGGAAAAAAAAAGAGTTTTCACGGGCAGCAAGCGGGTAGCCGGATAACCGTTTCGGGTGACCTCGACAAGGCGGTTCAGGAAACACTCGGCAAGCTTGGGCAGCAGCAATTTGCCCGGAGGCTGTGGGACAAAGATGCTGCGCTGTGGAAATCTGAACCCGAACACCAGAAAATTATTCGCAACGCTCTCGGCTGGCTGACCATCACCCGGGAGATGCGAAAGCACCTGGGTGAAATCAAAAGCTTCGTTGCAGAAGTCCGGGAGGCTGGGTTTCGCCACGCGGTTCTGCTGGGAATGGGTGGCAGCAGCCTGTGCCCCGACGTCCTGCGGGCGACCTTCGGGAGCGTTTCCGGTTATCCTGAACTTCACGTGCTGGACTCCACCGTTCCTGCCAATGTGGCCCATGTTGAAAAGAGCATCGACCTTGAGAAAACGCTCTTCATTGTCTCCAGCAAGTCGGGCGGCACGACGGAGACTCTCAGCTTTTACAAATATTTTTACGGCCGCCTGCAAAAGCTGAAAGGCGATCGGGCGGGCGAGAATTTCATCGCCATCACGGACCCGGGAAGCGGCCTGGAAAAGCTGGCAAAGGAAAAGAATTTTCGCCGCATCTTTCCCGGTGCTTCCGACATTGGCGGCCGTTATTCTGCGTTGTCCAATTTTGGAATGGTGCCTGCCGCTCTTATCGGCATTGACCTTGCCGACTTTTTTGACCGCGCGGACCGTATGGCGTCGGCGTGCGGAGCAGGTGTTCCCATTGCGGAAAACCCCGGCGTCAGCCTGGGCGTGACCATGGCGGATGCGGCGCGAGCGGGGCACGACAAGGTCACGTTTGTCATATCCCCTGAAATTGCAACCTTTGCGGACTGGGCCGAGCAGTTGATCGCCGAGAGTACGGGCAAGGAAGGCAAGGGCCTGGTTCCGGTGGCCGGCGAAGCGCTGGGCGAACCTTCTCGCTACGGCGACGACCGGCTTTTCGTTCGCATGCAGCTTACGTCGGATTCTGACGCGATGACCGAGGCGAAACTCGCGGCGCTTGAAAAGGCGGGCCATCCGGTGGTTCGCATCCCTGTGGCCGGCAAACTCGACCTGGCGCAGGAGTTCTTCCGTTGGGAGATTGCCACGGCAACGGCGGGCGCATTGTTGGCGATTGACGCTTTTAATCAGCCCAACGTCCAGGAAAGCAAGGACAACACCAGGCGCCTGCTGGAGCAGTTCCGGTCTGATGGGAAGCTCCCCGCTGAGTCGGCAGTGCTGGCTGCTGAAGGCCTTGAGTTTTTCTGTGATGCGGACACCGGCTTGGCGCTTGAAAAACATTCGAATGCACTCAACTCGCCCGAGGCGTTTCTGGCGGCCTTCGCCGGATTGGCGCATCCGGGAGACTACGCGGCGCTGATGGCCTATACGGAACGCACTCCGGAAATTGAGGATCAACTGGAGTCGATTCGGCTTGTTCTGCGGAATGCTTTGCGTGCGGCGACGACATTGGGTTTTGGACCCCGGTTTCTGCATTCCACCGGGCAACTTCACAAGGGAGGACCGAATACCGGCCTGTTTCTCCAGCTAACGGCCTCTGACCCGCGGGACTTGCCCATACCGGGCGAGCCCTACTCTTTTTCAGTGCTGAAGCAGGCTCAGGCCCTTGGCGATCTGCAGTCGTTGCAGAGCAAGAAGCGCCGCGTGTTGCGCGTCGACCTTGGCCAGCATGTCAAAGCCGGTCTTGACCGGCTATTGAAGGCGTTGGAAGCCAGTTCTCACAGGGCGCAAGCAACTCCGGCGTCGTAGTTGTCAGCTTCATGGACCCTGGATGACGGTCCGGAAAGGACGAAGACCTTTATGGCGGATACCTCTGTTGCCGCAAATCCCTTGCGTGAGGGCATGCGCATTCGGAAAACTCCCAGCCCCTGCTCGATGGTGATCTTCGGTGCTTCCGGCGACCTCACGGCGCGGAAGCTGATTCCCGCGCTCTACTACCTGCATTGTGAACGCCTGCTGCCTCAGGGGTTTTCCGTGATCGGGTGTGCGAAGACGCCCTACGACAACGAGAAATTCCGCGAGAACATGGCGGACGCGGTCCGCAAATTTTCTGAACACCCGTCTTCAGTAGACGAGGCCTCTCTTAAAAGTTTTACGGAATCGCTCTACTACCTGACCGATAATTTTGGTGACAGAAAGGCCTACAAGCAGTTGGATGACCTGCTGAAGAAGCTGGATCGTGAGCGAGGAACCGGTGGAAACCGGCTTTATTACCTGGCCACGCCACCCAGCTCTTTTCCGGTGATTATCGGCCATCTGGGCTCCACAGGCCTGGCGTCTCCCGAAGACCCGGGAAAAAGCTGGACCCGCGTGGTGATCGAAAAACCTTTCGGTCACGACCTGAAGAGCGCGCGCGAACTGACCACGGCCGTGAATTCGGCCTTCAAAGAGGAGCAGGTCTACCGCATTGACCATTATCTTGGCAAAGAGACCGTCCAGAACCTGTTGGTGTTTCGCTTCGCCAACGGTATTTTTGAACCCATCTGGAACCGGCGCTACATCGATCACGTTGAAATCACCGTCGCCGAGGACCTGGGCGTGGAGGGCCGGGGCCGCTATTACGAAGAGGCGGGCCTGCTGCGCGACATGATCCAGAATCACGTGATGTCGGTGCTGAGCCTGGTGGCGATGGAAGCGCCCGCGTCGTTCGACGCCGTGGAAGTGCGTGACGAGAAGGCCAAAGTGATGCGCTCCGTCCGCCCGATTGATCTGGAACGCCTGGACGATTTTGTGGTGCGGGGGCAATATGCCGAAGGATGGGTACGGGGCGAAAGCGTTCCTGCCTACCGCGCCGAGCCGAACGTCTCCCCGAAATCGACGACCGAAACTTTTGCCGCTCTGAAACTTTTCATCGACAACTGGCGGTGGGCTGACGTGCCTTTCTACGTTCGTTCCGGCAAGCGGCTCGCCAAGCGGGTCTCGGAAATCGTGGTCCAGTTCCGGCGTGTTCCCCACATGGTTTTCGGGCGCAAAACGCAGAATCCGGTGGAGCAGAATGTGCTGGCCATGCGCATCCAGCCGAACGAAGGCATTTCAATTAACTTCAACGCCAAATTCCCGGCGCCGATGATGGAAATCCGGCCCGTCAAGATGGAATTCCGTTACGCCGAGTCCTTTGGCGGTGAGCCGCCGAGCGCCTATGAAACGCTGCTGCTCGATTGTATGCTGGGTGACCAGACCCTTTTCAATCGCGAGGACGCGGTGGAACTTGCCTGGCAATTGCTGACTCCTCTCCTCGAACGCTGGCGGGAGGACGGAGAGAAAGGCGTGCAGCTTTATGAGGCGGGAAGCTGGGGCCCGGAAGCCGCCGACAGGTTGCTCGATCTTGACGGCCGCCGCTGGCATCGGCTTTAGTTCCCGGAAAGGCCGCCGGCGCGTTGCGTTTTCGGCCGGCCGGGAACTCATCGGGAGGAGGAATCGTTGCCTGTATCAAAAAAGTTCAAGTCGCTGACGGACGGTGAACTCCAACCCGCCGACGTGGCCACGCTTGAAGATGATCTGTCTGAGCTGTGGCGGGCCGCGGCGGAAGACCCGGGGACAGAGCGTCCGGTGATGCGGGCCTCCGTGCTGACGCTGCTGGCGTTTGTTGAAAGCGAAGACGAGGGTCGCGAGACCTTCAACCTGATCAGCCGTGTCATTGCCCAGAATCCCTGCCGGGCCATCCTGATGGTGGCTGAACCGAAGGAAAGACCGGAGGGCCTGTCGGCCTGGATTTCGGCCCAGTGCCACCTTCCTCCCTCGGGCGCAAGGCAGGTTTGTTGCGAGCAGATTTACGTGCGGGCCCGGGGAGAAGCGGTGAAGGGGCTGGACAATGTGGTCCTTCCGCTGATTGTTCCCGAGCTTCCGGTTTATCTGTGGTGGAGAGCGGGCCGTTTTGCCCCGCCATCCTTTCTGGACCAGGTGCTTCGTGTCACCAACCGCGTGCTGGTGGATTCGGGGCGGTTTGAGGAGCCGGAAGTGGACCTGGCGGCCCTGGCTCGGCAGGTGGAGCGTTTCCGCAACGCGGACGGCATGACATTCAGCGATCTCAATTGGGCCCGGCTTACACCGTGCCGCGAACTGATTGCCCAGAATTTTGATTCTGACGAAGCCCGCTCCTGTCTGCAGGACCTGGCGGAAGTAACGCTCGAGTGGCAGCAGGATGCCGGCGCCGAAGGGAGCCGTAGCGCTCAGGCGCTGCTTCTAACGGCGTGGCTGGCCAGCCGCCTTGAGTGGCAGACGGCCGGGCGCATCACGGCGAGTGCGAGTCCGGGCCGTGTGATCGAGTTCCGGCGGGGCGATAGGACGATTCGAGTAGAATGGGTTGTTCGCGGCAAGGCGGGCAAAGCGTCAACGCCTTTCAAGGTGAGCTTGAAGACAGGCTCGTCTCCTTCGGCTCACTTTTCAGTCAGCGAGTCGATGGAGGAAGGGATTGTTCGCACCCGCGCGGAATTGCCGGGACGTGCGCCGCTGGAGAGAACCGCCCGGCTTGTGGTGATGGGGGACGTCGAACTGGTCAACGAAGAACTGAAGTTCCCGGAGCGGGATAAGGTTTACGAAGAGACCCTTCGGCTGATCGCCCAAATGGTCGAGTTGTAAGTTTCAACAGTGGATGCGGCTGGTGGCCGGATGAGTGAAACGAAGGTTGAAATATTTTCTGGCCTGGAGGATCTGAGCCGGGCGGCGGCTGTGCGATTCACCGGGCTCGCACGGGAACGCGTCCAGCAGGGGAAAGTGTTTACGGCCGCTCTTTCGGGCGGTTCAACGCCACGCATTTTTCTGGAAATTCTGGCAAATCCGGAATTTTCCCAGCGTATTCAGTGGGAGAGCGTTCATCTTTTCCAGGTTGACGAGCGATGCGTCCCTCCTGATCACCTCCAAAGCAACTACCGCATGATTCACGGGACCCTGCTGCGGCCGGTGCCCGCTGCGGCCGATAACTTTCATCGTATGAAAGCTGAGTTGGAAGACCGCGAGGCCGCCAGCGCAGAATACGAGGCGGAGATCCGCAGCGTTCTTGCCCCGCCTGGGGGCTGCGCGCCGGGCTTCGACCTGATCTTTCTGGGACTGGGGTCGGATGGGCACACGGCTTCACTCTTTCCGGGTTCCACAGCGCTTGCCGAAACCAGCAAATGGGTTTGCCCGAACTATGTGGAAAAGCTCCAGATGCACCGGCTGACGCTGACCTATCCCGTCCTCAATGTGGCCAGTGAGATTGTGTTTCTGGTTGCGGGAGCGGGCAAGGCGGAAATCCTCCGTCAGGTGCTGGAGGGACCGCGTGCCCCGGAGCACCTTCCGGCCCAGGGCGTTCAACCTGTGGAAGGCAGCGTGAACTGGTATCTGGACCGGGCGGCAGCACAGCATCTCCGAAAAAGTCACAGTCACAGGAAAAGCTCTTGATAAAAATTGCTCCCTCAATTCTTTCTGCGGATTTCACCCGCCTCGGCGAGCAGGTGCAGGCGGTGGAGGCTGCCGGCGTGGATCGCATCCAGATCGACGTGATGGACGGACGGTTTGTTCCGAACATTACCTTTGGAACACAGGCCGTGGCATCCCTGCGGCCGCTGACGCGCCTGACGCTGGAAACGCACCTGATGGTTGAACCGCCCGAGGATTTCATCGAGGCCTTTGCAGAGGCGGGAGCCGATACCATCATCATCCACCAGGAAGCCACGCCGCACCTGCACCGGGCCATTCAGCAGATTCATTCCCTGGGCAAGAAGGCCGGAGTGGCCATAAACCCTTCAACCCCGGCCGGTCTTCTTTCGGAGGTCATTGGAAATGTTGAGCTCGTGCTGGTGATGACCGTCAACCCGGGGTTCGGAGGCCAGGAATTCATCATGGAAACCCTTCCGAAGATTCGTGAAGTCCGCCGGCAGATTGAGCAAAAGGGTCTCGATTGCGAAGTGGAAGTGGATGGCGGGATTAACATCGAGACCGCGCCCCTGGTGGTTGAGGCCGGGGCTGACGTGCTGGTTGCCGGATCCTCTGTTTATGCGTGCAAGGATGGCGTGGCGGCGGCCATCCAGTCGCTGCTGTCGAGTGTTTCCGGTTGATGCCTGGGGGCTTTCATTTGTTCCTGATGCCCGGATTGAAATTCCCTGTGGCTTTCGAAAGGGTTCCGGCAATGAAGGTTTGAGTCCGCTTTTTGACTTTGGACTTTGACCTCCATTATAGTCACTCATTAGTTTTGCTCGGCCCGTAAGAGCGGCTTTTCACCTGGCCTTCCCGGAGAATTAAGACCCCATTATGAAGATTGCGGTTTTTGGACTTGGATACGTCGGTTGTGTGACGGGAGCGTGCCTTGGGCAGATGGGGCACACGGTCCATGGCGTTGATGTTTCCGGGCCCAAAGTGCGCTTGCTGAATTCCGGCCAGTCGCCCGTGCTGGAGCAGGGACTGGACAGCCTGGTGGCAAAGATGGTAGCCGAAGGCAGACTTCGCGCCACTCTCGATCCGGCTGAGGCGCTCGATCGGGCTGATATTTCGCTGGTGGCCGTGGGCACGCCTTCACGCAGGGACGGCAGCGCCAATCTGGATCACCTGGTTTCAGCGCTTGAAGGCATCGGGCATTTTCTGCGTGGCGCGAAAAGGTTCCATGTGGTTGCCATCCGGAGCACCGTACCGCCAGGAACCACCGAAGATCTGGTGATTCCGACGCTTCAGAGAACGAGCGGCAAAAAAGCAGGGCTCGATTTCGGCGTGTGCTTCCATCCCGAATTCCTGCGCGAAGGCTCTTCCATTCGGGACTTTTTTGACCCGCCCAAAACGGTGCTGGGCACCCACGATTCCCGGACGGCCCGGCGGATGGCCCGCTTGTGGAGGCCGGTCAAGGCGCCTGTTTTCGTGACTTCATTCAAAGCGGCGGAAATCCTGAAGTACGCGGATAATACCTTTCACGCCCTCAAGGTCTCTTTTGCCAATGAGATCGGCACGCTCTGCAAACAGTTTGACATCGAGAGCAATGAGGTGATGCGGATTTTCGTCCAGGACACTAAGCTCAACATTTCACCCCTTTATCTCAGGCCCGGGTTCGCTTTTGGGGGCCCTTGTCTGCCCAAAGACGTCAGAGCGCTGGGGTGGCTGGCCCGAAAGAACGGATTGCAGCTTCCCCTGATTGAGAACATCCTTCCCAGCAATTCCTGCCACCTAGATCGAGCTGTCGAACTGGTCCTTGCCGCCCGGCGGCAAAGGATCGGCGTTCTCGGGCTGGTTTTCAAATCTGACACCGATGACCTGCGTGAAAGTCCTGCCTGCGAACTGGTAAAACGGCTGATCGCGGCCCGAAAAAAGGTGAGGGTTTATGATCCCCGTGTACGGTTTGACCGCCTGTTGGGAGCCAATCAGACCTTTATCCGTAAAGAGCTTCCCTTGCTTCCACGGCTGATGACGCAATCCTACGCAGAACTGACAAGGAGCAGCGACCTCATCGTCCTGGCGGGAACCCATCCGGATTTTGAAGCCGCAATCAGGGGTCTGAAGAAAGGCAAAATCCTGGTGGACCTGGTGGGGCTGAACCCCGATCTGGGGGGTACCGGCGTTCACCTCAAGAGTCTGGCCTAGAGCGCCACATTCCGCGGCAGGCTCTTCTGTCAGGCGAGTCGAAGGCATCAGGCTTGTGTCGCAGATGATAGCGGCTATCCGGATAGCCATTTTGGCTTGCGCGCTGCCTCTGGTGGCGCCTCCGGGCTGCAAATTTTCCCTTTTAACGGGCGGATTTCAGGTGCTCTTGCTCCAGGATTCCGGGCGATTTGCTATTTAGGCCTTGACATGGGAGGAGAAGGATTATAAATTCCTAATGAGTTATGGCAGGGCCGTAAGTGTAGGAAATCTGAGCTTCACGCACAAACTGCAGGGGGAATGAATGCTGATTCAAAAGAGATTGATGCAACTTGGTCTGACGGTGATAGCGGTGATGGGAATCGGGCTGATGCCGATGCTGGCGGGATCGGCGGCGGTAGGGTCGATTGCCGGGAGCCGGAACGCGACATTGAGCGGAGAGGCTTTGGTGGCGAACACGACGGTCTTCAGCGGCGACACGCTGCGGGTGAAGGATGGAGTGGCGGTGGTGGCGCTGGACGCGGGGAACCGGATGGTGTTCGGGCGGGAGACGGAAGCGTCGTTTCTGCGGGAAGCGAAGAACGTGACGGTAATGCTGAGCCGGGGGAATGTATCGATGTACCATCCCGGGGCGAGCTCGGGCGTAGCGGTGAAAGCCGGGAACGTGACGGTATCGCCGGCGGCGGGGTATAAGACGCTGGGCGAAGTGGCGATGCTGGACGGGAGCCTGGTGGTGACGGCGAAGCAAGGGACATTGCAGGTGGAGCGGCAGGGACGGACGGAGCAGGTGGCGGAAGGGAAGACGGTGACGTTGCCGGTGACGGCAGCGGGGCCGGCGCCGAGTCCTGCGGCGCCGCCGGACGGGAACGCGCACATCACGACGGCGACGACGCTGGGAGTGATGGCCGTGGGCGCGGGATCGGCGGCAGCGATACTGGCGGGGCTGGGAATGAAGCGGTCGAGCGACGCGAGGGATGCAGCGAACGCGGCGACGACGGCGGCGAACAACGCGACGACAGCGGCGAACGCGGCGACGGATGCAGCGAATGCGGCGGCAGCGGCGGCGAACGCGGCGGGATGCGCGGAGAACATCGAGAACGCCAACGAGAATCCGTCGACGCCGAGTCCATACACACCGCCGGCAGGCTACAGCTGCCCGTAAACTAGAGGCGGTCAGAGAACAGAGAACGGAAGGGAAAGTGGGCGATGGCCGGAAAGGGCTGCCGCCCACTTTGCATTTACAGACCTCCCATCCTCACACCCTCAAACGCGCCCTTGTCGCCTTACCTGGCAGGATTACGAGGGCCGACACCTTCAGGGGCGGCATCTTTGCCGGTTTGATGGCTCTTCAATGCATGCGGAGGAGACCTGCGCAAAGGTCAGCCCGGATTCTATGGGCACCGTGAATGTGAGAATGACAGTCACAGGTTAGCAGCAAAATCAGGCCTGCACAGGGTTGCATTCAAAGGCGTATCCGGAGCAAAATACATGTTCTTTATTAAAGACGGAAGGCGGTTCTGTTCCTGCAGAGGGCTTGAGAGGAGAAACTTCTCACCCAGATGGTGACAGGTGCCGGATCCGTTCAAACGGCAGTTGGGAGAAAAGATAGCGATGGCGATGAGGCTGGGAATTGTTGGTTATGGTGTTGTAGGGAAGGCTTTGGCGAAGGTTTTCGAGGCTGAAGCCGGAAATTCTGACCTGGTGATTTATGACAAATTTGTCAAAGGGATGAACGGTCCCGGGCGGCGCGCTGCCCTGCAGAAATGTGACCTCGTTTTCATTGCCGTTCCGACTCCGGAAGGTCCGGACGGAAGATGCGACCTTTCAGCAATTGAAGAAGTGGTTTCGTGGATCAAGCCGGCCATGTGCGTTAAATCCACGGTCCCGCCCGGAACCGTCGACCGGCTGGCGGCGAAGACCGGCAAGGCGATCTGCTTCAGTCCTGAATACGTCGGGGAGACCCCCTGGCATTCGTTGAAAGGGATTGAGAGCCACGGATTCATTATCGTTGGAGGGGACAGGTCCGCCTGCAAACTTGTCATCCAGGCTTACCAGCAGTTTCTGGGACCGATGCCCCGCTATTACATCACGAATGCGAAGGCGGCCGAGCTTTGCAAGTATATGGAAAACGCATTCCTCGCCACCAAAGTGGCTTTTGCCAACCAGTTCTACGACATTGCGCAGGGCCTTGGAGTAGATTATGACGAGTTGAGAGAGCTCTGGCTTGCCGATGATCGTGTGGGAAGGTCCCACACGATTGTCACCGCCGAGCGCGGCTACCGTGGCCGCTGCCTGCCCAAAGACATGGCCTCGATCATTCATATCGCCAGGCCAGCCGGTGGCGCACCGCTTCTGGAGGCGGTGGACCGTTTTAACGACGAGGTCTGCCACAAGGCGGATGCGGCCAACAACCCCGCCCGGCGCGCGCCAAAAAAGAAGAAGTCCCGCCGTTAGCTGACATTGGCGTTCAGGATTTCACGCACCGACCGAACGATGTAGTGAAGGTCATCTTCCTTGACCCCCGGGTGGACCGGCAGGGAGAGAACGGTTTTCGCCAGGCGGGCGGAAATGGGAAAATCACGGTCCAGTCCGTAACCCCGAAAAACAGGCTGGCGGTGAAGCGGAAGCGGATAGTGGATAGCCGACTGGATACCGCGAAGGTGCAGCGCCTTCGCCAGCGCATCCCGTGACATTCCCGCCTGTTTCTTGTCGATGCAAACCGTAAACAGGCAGAATGCGTGGCTGGTGCCGGGAATCAATTCCGGTGTTTGCAGCCCGGGAATGCCGCGGAGTCCTTCTCTCAGGATTCCGGCGTTGCGCCGGCGGGCTCGAATGGCTTTGCCGAGCCTGGCCAGCTGAACGAGGCCGATGGCGGAAGCGACGTCAGTGGTGCGGAAATTGAAGCCGAGCCGGACATGCCGGTAGCGGCTCGCTTCACCATGGGAGCGGAGCAGACGGAGCCGGTTGGCAAGGGAGTCATTGGAGGTTGTGATCATTCCGCCCTCGCCGGTGGTCATATTTTTTGTGGGATAGAAGGAATAACAGACTGCATCCGGAAATGACCCCACATCCCGCCCGTTGAATTGTGCTCCGTGAGCCTGGGCGGCGTCCCAGATGATGCGCAGCTTGTGCCGGCGGGCCAGCCGTTCCAGCCCCGTGATGTCTGCCGGCTGCCCGTAGAGATGGACCGGAATCAGCGCCCGCGTTCGCGGAGTGAGGTGACGTTCTGCTTCAGCCGCATCCAGCGTGAAGGTCCGTGGATTGACGTCGGCAAAAACCGGCTTTGCGCCCACGGCCGCCACCATGGCGGCTGTCGCAACGAAAGTAAAGTCCGGCACAATGACTTCATCACCCGGACTGAGGAGCGCATGGCAGGCAAGGTAAAGCGCTGCAGTTCCTGATGTCACCGCGACCGCGTGGCGGGCTCCCACGCCGGCGGCGAAGGAAGACTCAAAGTTCTCGGTCACCCGGCCGGCCCTGAGGTTTCCGCTTTTCAGAACCCGCTCGACCGCCCGGATTTCACGTTGGTCGAGCGAAACTTGTGCAATGGGAACAGTTCGAATAATGTTTCCTCCTCGTTCTCGTTCAGGAGCCGGAAGCCTGGATGGCGGGGGCCATGTGGAGCGCCTCTGTGATGGCATCATCCATGCTGGAGTAACGCCAGGCGCCGAAGCGCCCGATGGACCACACCCGCCTGGTTTGCAGGAAGTGCAACAGGCGGCGGACGCGTTCGCCCCGCGACAGGTCGTGCACCGGATAGGCGTAGGGGAAAAAGTTTCGCACGACGCCCACCACGTCTTCCGCCTTCTCAATCCAACCCAGTTCCACCAGGCGCGCCTGAACCTGCTTCTCCAATTCTGCTTCGTTGCCCGGCTCGGGGTTTGAAATTTCTGCGGCGATCAGCCCACCGCCCTCGGGTGCAAGTTCACCGGAAATATTGGAGGGGAAGACCAGCCGGAAAAATGGGAACCCGGACTCCGGGAAATAAACCCAATGGAAGGGTTTCGGAAGCGGCTTTCTAAGGCAGTATGTCAGGTTCAGCAATGAAGTCCAGCGCAGACCCGCAACCTCCTGCTGCAATTTTTCCGGGATGCCTTTGGCACGCTGGATCAGACTGGGCAGCGGGATGGTTGAAATCAAACGGTCATAGCCCACACGTTCACCACTGCGGAACTGAACCGTGCGAGTTTCAAGATCAATTTCAACCGCTTCCTGGTTGAGATGCACGTCCGTCAATCGGGACTGAAAACCCTCGCAGACGGTCTGAATCCCCCCCCGCGCCGGGTAGAAAAACCATGGGTTATAGCCGACTTCATGGTGGTTTCGCTTTGAAAAGACGTTGCTGATGATCTGCCGCATTTCGGTTTGTGGAACAAACGGCCTGATCCAGTCCAGACTTAATTCCTCCGGCTCAGCGCCCCAGAGCTTCTGGTTATAAGGGCGCATGAAATGCCGCGCAATACCTCCGCCAAAGTATTGTTCCACCCACTCCCCAAAGTTTTCCGGTTTCTGGTCCCCGGTCAATTTGCGCTTCACCCACGCCCGGAGATAGCCGCTCAGACAGTCTATTTTGGCTGCTGAGGGCAGCGCGTTCAGGTGTGTCTGGAAGGGGTAGGGTACATAACGTCGCTGGAAGTAGATCCAGGCGCTGCGTTCCTGGCGGACGAGTTTCTCTCCCACGATCTGCTGGACGAGACTTTTTGTTTCTTCGCTGCGGAAGTGCAGCACGTGCGAGACCGTATCGAACTGATAACCATTCACAGTCTGCGTGCGGCACAATCCTCCAACAGTGGGCGCCTGCTCGTAAAGACTGTAGCTGCCGGGAGAGATTTCCTGAAGAGCGTAGGCGGCGCTCAACCCACTGATACCCGCTCCCAAAATGACCGTTTTCAACCGCTATTCCTCCACCTGTCCCGCTCCTGCACGCCATTCTCCGGAATGTTCTTTGCCTGGATCGCCCTGGCGGGACACCGGAGTTGTGCGTCCGCCCTTTTCAGTAGACTTTGCCCTTCTGGCTTTTCCGCCGGCGGCATTGATCTCAATGATATCTTCGGTAACCTGAGCGAAGGCAAGCCGAAAACCATCTATTATCGCCTGTTTCCTGCCTCCCACGCCAGCCCCGCATGGCATTTCTCCCAGGCGGGCAAAAATTTCACTGCCCGAAAGCCGGCTTCAGAATGCATTCCATCCCCGGTATGGGTTGATGGATGAGGAAAGAGCATTGCGAAAAATCGCTGTTTTGATGTAGTTTAGCGTTCGTACACCAAAACAGTGAGTGGGGAATCAGGAGTGAAATCCTGATGGTGGAATGGGAAGAATAAAGCTTTGGTGGTTATCGCCCGGCTCGCCGCAAAGAAAGAGGACATCGTGAAGATCACTGAAATTCGCACACGGGTTGTTGAATGGAGAGGAGAGACCGTACAGCCGCAGCCGCACTTTTGCACGAACCCCATGGACCTGCTGGAATTGCAGTCGGACCCCATGGGCTCTTTCAGGTTTCACGGCTGGCTGATCGTTGAAGTATTCACCGACAGCGGCCACGTGGGAATCGGCGAGGCGGCGCTGGCTCCTCGCGTAACTAAATCGCTGATCGACTTGTATCTCAAGCCGATCCTGATGGGCGAAAATCCCTTCGACAGTGAATTTCTCTGGCAGCACATGTATCGGCGCACCATAGCGTTTGGCCGGAAAGGGGTCGGTATGGTGGCCATCAGCGCCATTGACATTGCGCTGTGGGACCTGATGGGAAAGATCCTTAAACAGCCGGTCTTCCGCCTGCTGGGCGGGAAGACCAAACAGAAGATTCCGGTGTATGCCAGCCGTCTTTACAGCCAGCCTCTCGACGACCTGGCCCGCGAAGTGCAGCAGTATAAAGACCAGGGCTACAGGGCCATGAAATTGCGGTTCGGATGGGGCCCCGTGGATGGCGCGGCGGGGATGCAGAAAAACCTTGAACTGCTGCGCACCGCGCGGGAAGTGATCGGGGATGAAATCGACCTGATGGCGGATGCCTACATGGGCTGGACGCTCGACTACGCCAGGCGAATGATTCCGCTGACGGCCAAATACAATCTACGCTGGCTGGAAGAACCCGTGATTCCTGATGACATCGCAGGCTATGCGGCGCTGAAGGCCCTGAATGTGGTTCCCATATCCGGCGGTGAGCACGAGTTTACAATTTACGGCTTCCGGCAGCTTCTGGATGCCAGGGCCATCGACTACATCCAGTTTGATACCAACCGCGTGGGCGGCATTACCCAGGCCAGGAAGATTCAGGCGATGGCAGAAGCGTTTGAAGTACCCGTCATTCCGCACGCCGGCCAGATGCACAACTTCCACGTGGTGATGGCCAGTTACAACTCTCCGATGGCCGAATTTTTCCCTCCTGTGAATGTGGAAGTGGGCAACGAACTCTTCTGGTATATTTTTAAAGGCGAACCGATGCCCGTCGACGGTTGCATCGAACTCGATGAGAACTTGCCAGGCCTGGGCCTGACCATCGACGAAGAAGGTCTCAAACGTTTTGACATTATCGAGTAGGCTGACTTCAGAACATCAGGTTCGCTGTTGATTGTGAACCATACTCCCCCTCAAAAGGATTGATTGGAATGAGTGAACAGAATTTCTTCAGTTTGAAAGGCCAGACCGCTATCGTAACCGGAGGAGGGCAGGGCATTGGCGAAGGCATTGTGCGCAGGCTGGCCGCGGCCGGCGCCCGCGTCGCGGTGCTGGACCTGAAATTAGACCTTGCCCGCTCCGTGGCGGAATCGACCGGCGGCGTAGCGGTTGAATGCGACGTCTCATCAGCTTCGTCGGTCGAAAAAGCGGTGGGCGAAGTTCGCAGGCAGCTTGGGCCGATTGATATCCTGGTGAACAACGCCGGAATCGCCGGCAGAACAGTGCCGCTTACGGAATTGAACGAAAAGGATCTCGACCAGGTTTATGCTGTGAACCTGAAAGGAGTTTTCCTGACCTGCAAGGCGGTGATCGACGAGATGCTGGAGCGGAAATATGGCCGCATCGTTAACGTTGCCTCCATCGCAGGCAAGGAAGGCAACCCCACGCTGATCCCTTATTCAGCAACCAAAGCTGCGGTGATTTGCCTGACCAAGTCGCTGGCCAAGGAGGTTGCCGGCAAAGGCGACATCACCGTCAACAGCATTGCGCCCGCGGTGGTTCAAACAAAAATTCTGGACAACGTTTCAAAGACGACGTTGGATTACATGCTCAGCAAGATTCCCATGGGGCGCACGGGCAGGATCGAAGAAATTGCAGCCCTCGTCCACTTCCTCGCTTCGAAGGAGTCGTCTTTTACCACGGGGCAATGCTATGACATTTCCGGGGGCCGCGCCACGTACTGATAGCCGCGTGACCCGTGGGAGAACGCCCGGCTCAGCGCGCTACGCTTGATGATTCGCCCTCGGCCACAAAGAGCGCACGAAGCTTTTCCAGGTTGACGTCTTCAAAACCTGGAACGGCCAGGTCGGCCAGGGGCGCCAGCCTTTCAATAGGGAAAGTTGAAGCGATGGCGACGCACTTTATTCCGGCGTTTTTCACGGCCCCGATCCCCACGTAGGAATCTTCAAAAGCCACGGCGTCGGCGGGGTCGATGCCCAGATGTTCCGCCGCCTTCAGATAGATCTCCGGGTCGGGCTTGGCGTGGGTCACATCGTCGCCGCTCACCATGGTTTGAAAATAGGGGCGGTAGCCCAGCGCGTCTACCACGAATTCTATATTGGCTCTCACGGCCGAGGACGCAACCGCCATGGGAACGCCCGCTTCGTGGCACTCCCTGATCAGCGCATCGAGCCCCGGCAGGGGTTTGGCGTGCGACTGGAAGGCCTTGCGGAAGGTCTCTTCAATCTCTTCGCTCAGCCGGTGGGTTTCCTCGGGCGTCAGGTCCGGCCCCAGAAAATGCCGGAAGGCCGCGTCGTTCCGCGTGCCGAGAATCAACTCCGGCAACTCCTTTTCCTTGTAGCTGATCTTGCGATGATCGAGGAATTCGATCCATTTCGCCAGATGGTAAGGGTTGCTGTTTACTAAAACACCGTCCATGTCAAAAATGACCGCGGCGGGTAATTCCAGTTGCCTTTGCATTGGCCTCCAGTACTGCTAAAAGTCTCAATGTTAAATTATGACCGAGGACGTCGAAAACGGGAAGGCGGAAGAATGGCGAAGTATGAATGATGAAGTATGAAGGCTGAAGAAAAACAACCACGGGCCGCCGGGTTCCTCGATTGACCGTGGGCTGGCAGGGCGCAAGCACAATAAAGCTCTGTCGGTGGGCACCTCTGTTTGATTTCAGTGCCCCGCGGCCGCGGCGCGTTTTCCGATCTCCTCGGCTGTCAAATCCTCCACATGCGTGGCGATATTCCACTGATGGCCGAAGGGGTCGGCAAACATGCCGGACCTGTCGCCGTAAAACTGGTCCTGCACGGGTCGAATCTCTTTCGCTCCGGCGGCAACTGCGCGTTTGGCCACCGTGTCTATATCCTCGATGTACAGGTGAATCATCACGGGTGTACCCCCCAGCGACTCCGGTCCTCGGATATTCCTCTCCGGAAATTCGTCAGCCAGCATGATGGTCGAATCGCCAATCTGGATTTCCGCGTGCCCGATTCTTCCGTCAGGCTGTGCCATCCGTGTCCTCTCTGTAGCCCCAAACGCCTGCTTGTAAAACTCGATAGCCTTCGCCGCGCCTTTGACGATGAGATACGGCGTCACCGAGTGGTAGCCTTCCGGGATAGGTTTCACGGTGCTTGTCATGGATACCCTCCTCCAGACGGAATTTTGCCCCCTAGGCGAGTCCTGATGTTGCAAGAATACAATTAATTCACGGCGCATGCCTCAAAATTCATCATGGAGGTTATTGGGGCAGCGGACGCAGTGCCGCAAGCAGTTTTGTTGCCGGCAGGGTGTTGAGCACATCCTTCTTTTCCAGCCAGCCGCGGCGCGCGGTCATCACACCGTAGCGCATCAACCGGAAGTGCTCGGGGTGGTGGGCGTCGGTGGAGATAATGACTTTCATGCCGCGTTCTTTGGCGAGCTTGACGTGCCGGTCTGAAAGGTCCAGCCGTTCCGGGTTGCCGTTCAATTCCAGGATGACCCCATGCTTTTTGGCCGCCGCAAAAACTTTTTCCACGTCGAACTGGAACGGATCGCGCCGCAGGATTTGCCGGCCTGTCGGGTGTCCCAGGATTCGCACGTAGGGATTTTCGAGGGCTTTCAACAGGCGCGCAGTCATTTCCTCCGCGGGCATGTTCATGCGCGAGTGGACGCTGGCCAGGACGATGTCAAACTGCTTCAGCAAATCATCCGGGTAATCGAGCTTGCCATCGCCCATGATGTCCACTTCGGCGCCGGCCCAGATCTCAATCCCTTTCACGTTTTTGCGCGCGGCGTGGATGCGCTTGATGTTTTCAACGGCGCGTTTCCCGTCCAGGCCGTTGGCAATGGTCACGGCTTTTGAATGGTCGGTGATCAGGATGTACTCATAACCGAGCTTCCTGGCGGCTTCGGCCATCTCTTCCACGCTGGCCTTGCCGTCGGAAGCGGTGGTGTGCATCTGCAGGTCGCCTTTGATGTCCTTCAGTTCGACGAGCTTCGGCAGCTTGCCTTCTTCCGCCGCTTCGATTTCTCCCTGGTCCTCCCGCAACTCCGGAGGAATCCACTGCAGGCCGAATTTTTTATAGACTTCTTCTTCCGTGCGGCCGGCCAGAACCTGGTCGCCTTCGAACAGGCCGTACTCGCTCAGTTTCCAGCCGTGCTTCCTGGCGCGTTCGCGCAGCGCGATGTTGTGCTCTTTTGAGCCTGTAAAATACATCAGCGCCGCTCCGTACTGTTCGCGGTCCAGCAGCCGGACGTCCACCTGCAGGCCGTTCTTCAGCTTGATGCTGACCTTGTCTTCGCCTTTGCCCAGAATCTGATCGACGCCGGGATAATTCGAGAAGTGGTCCGCAATCTTTGCGTGGTCTGACCCGGCAACCAACAGGTCGAGATCTCCCACGGTTTCGCGCCCACGACGCAGCGAGCCGGCGGGTGTTACCTCTTCCACGTCTTTTTGCTTCTTCAGATATTTGATCAGTTCCTCGGCGGTTTCAAAGGCGGTGTCCAAGCGGAAGCGCCCGGCCGAACGCTGGAAGGTCTCCAGCGCCTTCAGAATGTTTTCTTCCGTCTTGGCGCTCATGCCGGGCAGTCCATGCAGGCGTCCGGCCTTCACGGCCTTTTCAAGGTCTTCAACCGTATTGACGCCCAGTTCCTTGTGAAACAGGCGAACCTTCTGCGGACCCACTCCCTGCAACTCAAGAAGCTTCAGCAGGCTTCGAGGAATTGTTTTCAGCAGGTCCTGGTGATACTGGCACTTGCCGGTTTCCACTAATTCCTTGATTTTGGCCGCCAGGTCTTCGCCCACGCCCGGGATTTCGTTGAGTTTGCGTTTGGGGTCGCGGGCCAGGTCCTCAGCGCGTTCGTGGAAGCCTTCGAGCGAACGCCGGGCGCGGTCATAGGCCGCGGCTTTAAAGGACCATTTTGGGTCCTCCTGAAGAATCTTCATCAGGTTGGAGATTTCTTCAAAGACGGCGGCAATTTCGTGATTTTCCATGGTGGCCTCTTTCGCGCTGAAAAGGTTCTGGGGTGCCGGGCCATCGGCAACAGATGAGTCCTGCAGCCGGAATTCGCCTCAGCGAGCAACCGATAACTCTTCCACCAACACTATGTTACCAGTTCTTTCCGGCAACTGTTTCCTTGCGGGGCTGCTCGGTGTTAGAATCGGCAGGCGTAATAACATGACGTTTCGCCGGCTTGGATTACAGGGCAAGATCGTCCTCATCATTGCGGTGGCGGTTATCTCCGTCGTTGCCGTCTCAACCTATATTGCCATGCTTCTTACCCGCCAACTGGTGGAGGAAGACACCTATCGCAAGGCGCTGGCGCAGGCCCGGTCGATTGCACAACAACTGGTGGACGAGAACGCTCTTCAAAATCCCCAGATCCTGATGCGCGCCTTACGGCAGTTGGAGCATGATTTCCCCAGCATCACCCAGGCCGACGTTTTTACCCACGTGCCGCAGCACCAACTGATTGTGACCACGGATCCGAAAGGCCAGGTCCTTGAGCTTGATCACATCCGGAACATTCAGGACTACAACGACTACCAGCAGGCTGATCCTGACCAGATTACGATTGACACGCCGGATGGGAATTACTGGATCATGGGGACTACCATCCGTCAGGACGGCCAATCCATTGCGTGTCTTAACCTCAGGGTTTCCAAGCTGCACTTGAGCGTGATTACCGAGCGTCTGGTGCTCCGCAATCTGCTGGTGATGCTGGCCGGGCTGGGATTCCTCATCCTGGTGATCCACATTTTTTTCCTCAAGAGCATTCGCGGGCCCGTCAAAGAGATGATCCGGGTGATGGACTCGGCGGAAGGGAAATCGTTGCAGGCGCGAGCCCGCGTGCGAAGCCACGATGAGATTGGGCAACTGGCCGAACGGCTGAACCGCATGCTGGCGCGGGTTGAAAGTTTTAATGCCGAACTCGGGCAAAAGGTTCAGGCCGCCACGGCGGAGCTTGCAAACCGAAACGAGGAACTGAAGCGGATCAACGAGGAACTGTTTGAAACCCAGAAGACCCTGGCACACTCCGAGCGGCTGGCGATTGCCGGCCAGCTGGCAGCCGGCCTGGCGCACGAAATCGGCACCCCTCTGAATTCAATTTCCGGCCACGTGCAATTGCTGTCGCGGCAGGGCGTGGGAGGCGCTACGGGCGCCCGGCGGCTTGAAATCATTGAACGCCAGATCGACAGCATTGTGCGCAGCGTCAAGCAACTGCTCTCCTGGACGCGCCAGTTTGATCTTCGGCTGGAAAGGGTTGACGTCGCCCGGCTTCTGGAAGATTCTCTGATGCTTTCTTCTCCTGCTCTCCAGAACCGGCATATCCGTGTGGTGATGGACTGGGCCCGCAACTGTCCGCAGGTTTATGCCGATCCGGGTTACATTCAACAGGTGTTTCTGAACCTGATCAACAACAGTATGGATGCCATGCCCGCCGGCGGCACCCTGACAACCCGAACGCGCTTTCCCGCTTCTGAGCAGGAGAAGGCAATGGTGATCGAGGTGCAAGACACCGGCGTCGGCATTCCCAAAGAAACTTTGCAGCGTATCTTTGAGCCGATGTTCACAACCAAGAGGCTGGGGACAGGAGCCGGCCTGGGCCTTGCCATATCAGATCAGATCATTCGCCAGCACAAAGGAAGTATCCGGGCCGAAAGCGAACCCGAACGCGGCACGCGCTTTACCATCATCCTGCCGGTGGATTGCCGCGAGCAGATTGAGGCGGAGGCCGGCGCCTCTCGCGATTCCAAAGTTGAATCGCCGGCTTAACGGCGGCGTGGCGCATATCCAGGAATCCAGGTTCTTATGGTTAACCGAAACGTAAAAATCCTTGTGGTCGACGATGACCCGGACACGCGCGACCTGCTTTCCGAGCTTCTGGAGTTGGAAGGTTATCAGGTGGTCGCAGCCTCCGGGGCGCAGGAGGCTCTTGCGGCAGGCAAGACGGCCAGCTTTGAGGTGATCCTCAGCGATATTCGACTGGGCCCGGAATTGAACGGTCTCGACGTTCTGCGTGCGTTCAAGTCGATCCAGCCGGATTCGGAAGTGATCCTGATCACCGCCTTCGGGTCCATGGAGACGGCCATTGAGGCGGTGAAGGCGGGCGCGTTCGATTATCTCTCAAAGCCCTTCAAGATTGACGAGGTATTGACCTGTGTCTGGCGTGCCCTTGAAAACCGCAACCTGGTGCGCGAAACGCGCAATCTGGCTCCAGTGGACGACGCTCCGGCGCCCCTTTCCTCCCTGGTGGGCCGCAGCTCTGCCATGCTGGAGGTTTACAAGAAGATCGGGATGGTCTCTGACTCCCGGGCTACGGTGCTGATCACCGGGGAGAGCGGGACCGGCAAGGAGCTTGTAGCGCGGGCTATCCATGCCAACGGGCCGCGGGCAAAGCAGCGTTTTCTGGCGGTGAACTGTGGTGCTTTTACCGAATCCCTGTTGGAGTCTGAACTTTTCGGCCACGTTCGTGGCTCCTTTACAGGCGCCAGCGTGAACAAAATCGGGATCTTTGAGGACGCAAACGGCGGCACGGTGTTCCTGGATGAAGTGTCTGAAATGAGCCCCGCCCTTCAGGTCAAATTACTGCGTACGCTGGAAGCACAGGAGGTCCGGCCTGTGGGATCGAACCAGTCTGTCCGGATTGACGTTCGAATGATCGCGGCTTCAAACCGCAACCTGACGGACCTGGTAACGGAAGGCAAATTTCGCGAAGACCTTTATTACCGCTTTCGGGTGATTGAGATCGACCTTCCGCCTCTTCGGAAGCGCGAAGAAGATATCCCGCTCCTGGTGGCGCATTTCCTTCAAAAGCTCGCCGCCGAGTCTGGACGAACTCTTGCCGTGGCTCCTGACGCGCTATCCGCCCTGATCGCTTATGCCTGGCCTGGCAATGTGCGAGAACTGCTGAACACTCTGGAATCCGTGGCGGCGCTCAATCGCTCCGGCGTCATCACGCGGCAGGACCTGCCTTCCAAACTGTTTGCTGGTCACGATGGCGGAAGCGCAGACCCTCTGTTTGAAGGACTGCCGTCGCTTGAAGAAGTGGGCAGACGCTATATGAATTATGTGCTGAAAGTGACCCGCAACAACAAGGCACAGGCTGCTGACATTCTTGGAGTCAGCCGTAGTACCCTCTACCGCATGACGATTAATCAGCCCGACGAAGAGGATGAATCCTGACGCTGCTCTTCGCGTACTGACTGGTTCGGCGGTGGCGCCTGGCCCGCGGCGGCCCGCCAGGATTCATTTCATCTTACAACCCATTTGAATTATGCTTGAGGGTTCCGCCCACTACTTTGGGGAGGCTTGTTGTGTTTCGATTTCGCCACTCTGCCTTGATCCTGTCCGCCGCTCTATTTGCTTTCTTGCCGGCAAATAACATCCGTGGGCAGCAATATCCCGAGAGTATGTACCAGGAGATGTTCTGGCGCATGATTGGGCCCTTCCGAGGCGGGCGCACGCGCGCGGCTTGTGGAGTGCCGGGCGAGCCGAACGTCTTCTACATGGGTCAGGTCGACGGCGGCGTCTGGAAGTCGGACGACTACGGCCGGACGTGGCACCCCATTTTCGATAAGGAACCGACCCAATCCATCGGAGCCATCGCCGTTGCTCCTTCCGACCCGAACATCATTTATGTGGCGAGTGGCGAGGGCTTGCAGCGGCCTGACCTCTCCGTCGGCGACGGGATCTACAAATCCACCGACGCGGGCAAAACATGGACACACCTCGGCCTCGGTGATGGCCAGCAGATACCAGCCCTTGCCATCGACCCTCACGACCCTGACCGCGTGTTTGCCGCAGTGCTCGGCCATCCTTTCGGGCCGAACACGCAGCGCGGCATCTTCCGCACATCCGACGGCGGCAAGACCTGGAAGAAAGTTCTTTATGTCAACGAGAACACGGGCGGCGACGATGTGGCAATCGATCCTGCAAATCCCAACGTTGTCTACGCAACCCTCTGGGAGGCGCGACAGGCGCCCTGGGAAGACCACAACACCTATGGCGGCGCTGATGGTGGAATCTTCAAGTCCACCGACGGCGGCGCCACCTGGCACAAGCTGGCCGGTGGCCTGCCCCAAGGCCTGGTCCAAGCTTATGTGGCGATTGCGCCCAGCCGGCCCAGCCGGCTATTTGCGACGGTGGCTGTGAATCTTGAAGGTGACTACCAGACGGATAAGGGTCTGGGCATTTACCGCTCCGACGATGCGGGCGAAACGTGGCATCGTGTTACTACGGACCCGCGTCCGGCCTTCCGCATTGGCGGAGGCGATCTGCCCGTGCCCAGAGTGGACCCCAAAGATCCTGACGTGGTTTATTCCGCCAGCATTGAAACCTGGAAATCCGCCGATGGAGGTAAGACGTGGACCGCCATCCGCGGCGCTCCGGGCGGCGACGATTACCAGAATATCTGGATCAATCCCAACAACCCGAACATCATTCTGCTGGTTGCCGACCAGGGAGCCATTGTTACTGTGAACGGCGGGAAGACCTGGAGCTCATGGTACAACCAGCCCACGGCGCAGCTCTACCACGTGATTGCAACCAACACGTTTCCCTACCGGGTGTGCGGCGGGCAGCAGGAGAGCGGTTCCGTTTGCATCTCGAGCCGCGGGAACGACGGCGCCATCACTTTCCGCGACTGGCACCCCGTGGGCGTCATTGAGTACGGATACGTGGCGCCCGATCCGCTCAACCCGAACATCGTTTACGGCGCGGGCCGCAACCAGGTTTCCCGATTCCACTGGGACACCGGCCAGGTGCAGGACGTGACGCCTATTCCCGTGATGAATGGGAAATATCGCACGGACCGGACCGAGCCCGTCATCTTTTCGCCCTTCGACCTCCATCTGATCTATTACGCTGCCAACGTGCTGTTCAAGACCACGGACGGAGGCCAATCCTGGCAAACCATCAGCCCCGACCTTACGCGCAAAAACCCGGGCATTCCGGCCAGCCTCGGGGCGCTGGCAGACAAAGACGCTTATGCTCGCAAAGTGCGCGGCGCGATTTACGCGATCGCTCCGTCATTCAAAAACGTGAGCACGGTCTGGGTGGGGACCGATGATGGCCTGATCTGGCTGACTCGTGACGGCGGAAAGCACTGGAAGAACGTGACGCCTCCGGAAGTAACCCCCTGGAGCAAGGTGACGCAACTGGTCGCCTCTCATTTCGATGACGAAACGGCCCACGCCTCGGTCAGCCGGTTGCGCGTTGACGATCTCCATCCTTACATCTACCGGACGCACGACGGTGGCAAGACCTGGAAGCTCATCACAACGGGCTTGCCGGATAACGCTCCGGTCAACACCGTACGTGAAGACCCTGTCCGCAAAGGGTTGCTCTTTGCCGGCACCGAGACGGCAGTTTGGGTTTCCTTTGACGATGGCGGCCACTGGCAGAGCCTGCAACAGAACCTGCCGCATACTTCCATGCGAGACCTGTGGATCCATGACAATGATTTGATGGTTGGCACGCACGGGCGCGCGTTCTGGATTCTGGATGACATCACTACCCTGCGCCAGATCACTGCATCTGCAGAGAGTTCTGACGGCACGCTCTTCAAACCGGAACCGGCCGTCCGCGTCCTGCGCGATACCAATACGGACACGCCGCTTCCACCGGACGAACCGGTGGGCCAGAATCCGCCGGACGGAGCGATCATTGACTACTACCTGTCGCGGCCGGCGCGTGGTCCGGTGACGCTTGAAATTCTGGATGCCGACGGCAAGCTTGTGCGCCGCTATTCCAGCACGGACAAGCCAGGCTTGACTGAGGCCCAGCTCGATAAGGTCTTTGTCCCTCTTTTCTGGTTGCGGAAGTTCAAGGCTCTTCCTGCCGCGGCGGGAATGCATCGCTGGGTCTGGGACCTGCGTTACGCACCGCCGAAGTCCGAACATTTTTCCTATCCCATTTCAGCCATTCCCTATGACACACCGCGGACGCCGCTGGGTCCGCTTGCACTGCCGGGGCAATACACGGTACGCCTGACAACGGACGGCCACACCTTCAGAGTCCCGCTCACCGTCAAGATGGACCCGCGCGTCAAGACGCCGCGCTCGGGGCTGGAGCAGGCGTTCAACATGGAAATGCGGCTGGTATCTATCATGGACGGCAGTTACTCGGCCACCGCCGAGGCGCGCGCCCTCAACCACGATCTTGACAAACTTTCCAGGCAGGCAAAGGGGCCGCTGGCAACGTCGGTTGCGGAGCTGAAGAAGAAAGTCGCTGCGGTTCTGAGCGCGCCCGAATCCTCGGATGAATCGGGGAACGCTCCGCCCACGCTGGAAAGTGTAACCACGCAGGCCGCCTCGCTCTACGAGCTGGTCGACGGCGTTGACGCCACGCCGACCGCAGCGCAAGCCGCAGCCCTTGAAAGGATCGGCCACAACTTCTCCGAGGTGATGAAGGGTTGGAATGCAATCAAAGCCACCGAACTTCCGGCGCTGAATGGCCGGTTGCGCCAGTCGGATCATCCGGAGCTTCGGCTTCAGCCGCAACCGCTGCCCCAGACTGAAACACGGGACGAAGAATAGCCGAGCTTAAGCCAGGACCTCGTGCACCATCCGGGCGGTTTCGGTAACCTGGTCTGAAAATCGAGGAAACAGGCCAATAATCGTGGCATCGATGGGCTTGATGTTCTTGTACGCCCATTCGATGGCCTGGCGCTTCTGCGCTTCAGATCGGCATTTGCGGCCCGCCGCCAGAACCTTGTAAACCAGGGTTGGCTTGTCAACCCTGCGCACGGCCGCGGCCATCCGGGGAGGATCGGAATCGATCCAGCCCTCGTCGAGGGGGTGCGCGCCAATCTCTTTCATCCATTCTTCGGGGCGGCGGGTCAGGTACTGCAATCCGGCCATATAGAAGTCATTGGCAAAGCCCTTCTCATGCAGAGTTTCCAGAATCCTGGGGTTATGCGTGGAGATGCCGGCCAGGGTTCCCATTTCGTGGACTCTGTCGATATAGGTCTTGATCAAGTCAATCTTTCCCGCCCGGAAAAGAATATCGGTGGCGCCGCCGTGGAAGGCGATCCCAATGGGTTTGAACTCCATCGCGGCCTGCGCGCACTTGATGCTTCCATCCAGAACTTCTTCCGGTGTGCGGCCCATCTTCTGGTCATAGTGCCAGGAAGCGGCCAGGCAAATGAATTGGATGTTACAACCTGCCCCGCGTATTTTGGGGAACTGTCGCTTCATGTCGTAGTTGAAGCTTGCCTGCCAGGTGTTGATTCCGTGCTTTTCGCAATCAAGCATCAGTTTTACGATGCGTTCGTCGGTAAAATATTCCCGCATCAGTCTGTCAAGGATGTAGTTGAAGTGTGAGTAGCCGTAAATAGGGTTGCTTCCCACAATCAGCCGCGACACACGGTGCGATCCTAAATTTATACTTGGCAGGGACTCGGTGTGTTGTGCAGCCAGAGTTCCCGGCATCATCAAGCCCGCTGCTACGGTTGTGGCGCCTTTCAGAAAGTCCCGGCGGCTGCCCGCCGGCTCTGAGGGCATTCCACTTTCCTGGTGGTCGGTCGACTTGCGCTGGGTCATGAGCATCCTCCTGGTCGTTCAGAGTAGCTATTTTGAAACCGACAATACATTCCTCTCTCAAGGCAAGTCAATCGATGGCATCACACAACGCTGTGACACTCCGCACACTGTGATTTCTGCTCTACGTCTTCATACTTTCGGGTAAGGTGGAAGAAGGACATGGATGTCTCTTGACCGGGAGGCGAACGGCATGATCAGGACCAAGATTCAATATGCCCTTGCCATGGTCCTGTTTGTCCGTCACCAGCGGGAAACGATATGCACCACGAAACGGAGTCTCCAACGACGATCCAGTTGCCCAGGCCCGCGCGCAGCGGCGTCGTATCGCTCGAAGAAGCTCTTTCTCAGCGCCGATCCACTCGCGAGTTTGCCCCCGGTCCGCTGACAGATCGGCAACTCTCCCAACTTCTGTGGGCAGCGCAGGGGATGACGGGTTCTGACGGGTTTCGCACAGCGCCTTCAGCCGGTGCGTTGTACCCGCTGGAGATTTATGTCGTCCTGCTTTCCGGTTTCTATCACTATGATCCGTCCCACCACCGGCTGGACCGCCTGTCGCCCGACGACCTGCGTCCGGCGCTTTACCGTGCCGCGGTTGAACAGCAGGCTCTCAGAGAGGCGGAAGCTGTTTTTGTGATGGCAGGAGTCTATGAGCGCACGTCGCAGAAGTATGGAGCATCCCGCGGCCGGCGCTACGTGCATCTTGAAGCCGGCCACGCCACGCAGAACCTTCTGCTGCAAGCTGTGGCGCTGGGCCTGGGGGCCGTGTCCATGGGAGCTTTTCATGAAACCGAGGTGCAGAAGGCGCTCTCTCTGCCGCGCAACCACGAACCCCTCTACCTGATTCCCGCCGGCAAGCCGCGCTGATTTACTGTCGTAGAAATTCAGGGAGTTGTCGGTTTTGGACGGCAAAATGGAGGTCGTCCCCTGGCGCGGGGACGCCCTAGAACGTCCTCTTCTTCAGCCGGCCTATGTTGAACTTGGCGGTGTCGGCAATGGCCATCACTGCCATCACGCCGGCCTGCACGGGGTCGGTGACCACCAGGTCAGACACCTCGGGAACGCTGCCGGCCATGTTCAGGCTGATCACCAGCAATCCCTGGGCGCGTACCTCGCGGACGGCACGTTCGATATCGCCTCCCATCAGTGATCCGGCCAGCACCAGGACGCGCGCGCGCGGCAGCCGGCCCACCGCCCGAACAGCTTCCGCCAGGGGCTGCTCGCCTACCAGCGGAATGGTGTCGACGGAGATGTGTTCGCCGCGAATGTTGTGCCGGTCGGCTTCAGAGATGGCGCCGATGGCCACCTGCCCCACCTGCGCGCCGCCGCCCATCACGATGATGCGCTTGCCGTAAACCTTCTCGAGGGAGTCAATGAGCGACGCCTCTTTTACCACGGGAAGAGCCTTCAGTCCTTCCAGCAGCGCTTCGGGCGCGCCGGGCAGTTCCACTTCAAAGTAGATCCGCGCTTCATGCGCACTGTTGTCAACAATTGCCACGGATGAAATGTCGCCCTTCAGTGCGGCAATTACCCCTGTCAACTGGTGCAGTACACCCAGTCCCGATTCCACACAAACCAGAATTCCAATTTTCTCTGCCATCAGCGCTCCTTAAAAAGAGGCGGAAGCCCGCAAGCTGCGCGCTTCCACGCCTCTACGTCCGCTTAGCGTAGCACAATTTGTGCGGCAAATAGCGGTTGCCGTGGCACCCCACACGCTGCATCCCCCGGGGCCTGGATCAAAGGACGCTGGTATCGCGGCCAGGGCTCACCGCCTTGCCTCACCGGAAGTGAAAGACCGTGGAGCGTCTGTGCTGATGCTGCTGGTGTAAAGGCCATCCGCCGTAGCGCACTTCGACATCATTCCGTCTCCGGAATTTCCTATTCCGGTATATGATTTTGTCCCCTGTGTTGTTTGTGTTTTGTGCAACGGGAAGGGCTGCGTGGAGGCGCGGTCTGCGGAAGTCCGGCCGTCAATCTTATTTGTAACCGTAGATCGATGCACGGCGGCGGATCACAGTTCAAAGGAGGGTCTTGTGGATCGCAGGACTTTTATTCAGAATTCTCTGGGGGCCGTGGGAGCCGCGGCCGCTCTTCATAATGCCTCGACAGGACCGGGTGCGCCTGCCGAGCCTGCGGCGCCCACCCAGCCGAACGTGATCTGGTTTCTGGGTGACCAGTTCCGCTCCTTCGCGATCAGTTGCAACGGCGATCCTAACGTTCATACACCCAACATTGACATTCTTTCCCGCACGGGAGTCAACTTCGATCACGCGGTTACGTGCTTTCCGCTCTGCTCGCCCTTCCGGGGCTCGATGCTGACGGGCCGCTACCCGCACCACTGTGTTCCCGGCCACGAATATCCTCTTCCGGCCGGCCAGCCGACCATCGCCACACCGTTTCGCGAGGCGGGCTACCGGACCGCCTACTTCGGGAAGTGGCACGTGGATGGATGGCACGAGCGCAACGGCCGTGCCGGCCTGCACATTGTTCCTCCCGAGCGGCGCGGCGGTTTCGACGATTGGATCGGCTATGAAAACAACAACAGCCAGTGGGATTGCTGGGTGCACGGCGGTTCCGGCAAGGATGCGTTCCAATATCGGCTGCCAGGATATGAAACCGATGAACTAACCAATCTACTGATCAAATACCTCAAGGAGCGCGGGGAAGAAGCGAAAGCGGGCAAGGCGAAGCCGTTCTTTGCCATTGTTTCCGTCGAGCCCCCGCACAATCCGCATGTTGCGCCAGCGGAATTTATGAGCCACTACAACGGCGGCCAGCTCGAACTGCGGGCCAACGTTCCGCCCGTGGAAGCTGTCCAGAAGCAGACCCGCCGCGAACTGGCCGGCTACTACGCCCAGATTGAAAACCTGGACTGGAACCTCGGCCGCGTGCGGAAGACTCTGGAAGAGACCGGCATGCAGTTCAACACTTACATTTTTCAGTTCGCCGACCATGGTGACATGATGGGTTCACACGGGCACTTTTTAAAGACCACCCCGTTCGAGGAGTCTATCCGCATTCCGATGATTGTGAGCGGCGGCGTGCCCTACTACAACGGCAACCGCAGCGGCCGTCCGTCCATACCCTTCAACAGCGTGGACATTGCACCCACCACGCTGGGGCTTTGCGGCATCCGGAAACCTTCCTGGATGGAAGGTACCGACTATTCACATTACCGCCTGGCCCGCAGCCCCAGTGGAAGCGAGCCGGATTCGGCTTACCTCGAACAGGTTGTACCGCCGGGATTCTTCGGCCCCATCCAACCCATGGACACGCTGGTTGACCGGGTAAAAAAGGCCGAGGCAGGAATCCAGGGCGGCTGCATCAATCTCCCGTGGCGCGGGCTGGTTACCCGCGACGGTTGGAAGTACGCCTGCCTGCCCGATACTTCCTGGCTGATGTTTAACCTGAACGACGATCCCTACGAATTGATCAACCTGGCCCACTACAACAGCCATCGCGCCGAACGCAAAAAGCTGATCGACCGGCTGAAGCAGTGGGTCAGCGATACCGGCGACACGTTTGCGGTGCCGGACAACTGAGGCTGCGCTTGCGGGTGGAAAGGCTATCCCACCACTTTTGGAAGCAGACCACTCTGCAGCCGCTTAAGCTGGTTGCTCCCAAACAAAGCAGTATAATGTTCGGTTGCCTTGAGAAAATGATGACGGGGGAGTGAGATGGACAGACGACAGTGGCTGGAACAGGCGGGCATTGCGCTGGTGGCCGGACTGGCAGGCTGCAAGAGCGGGGGGACCGGTGGCAATCATCCGGGGCGGAATTCCTCGGTCGTCATTGGAGTCAACAGAGGCGGCCCCGTTCTTCTCCAGACGGCGGCGGCTGAATTCCACGTTCTCCCTTCCGGAAATATCCAGGCATTTCTCCGAAAGCAAAACGGCAACCTGACGATTGAGGATCCTGCGTCCGGCTCCGCGGGCAGCTATCTGTTGAGCGGCGGCAAGCAGATTGCAAATTTCACGTTTGATTTCGGCCAGTCAGTCATCTCCGACGCCAGGGGCAAAATCGGCCCACTCGGAAAGCGCATTGAAATGCCTGCCAGCAGCCCGGAAGGAATCCAGAAGACTCTCGCGGTGGAGATTTACGACGACTTTCCCAACCTGGTGGTGGTCACCGAAACCTACAAGAACATGAGCACGAAGGAACTTCCGATTGACCGCGTGGTGGCCAACCGGCACCGGCTGGATGCTTCATTGATTGACCGCAAGGCGCCGCCTTACCGTATGTGGTCCTTCCAGGGCTCCAGCTACAAATGGGGCGAGAATATCATTGAGGAGATAACGGCGAAATTTACTCAGCCCAACCTGATGGGTGGTCCAACGCCCAAGGGCCTGGGCGGCGGCATCCCGGTGGTTGCGTTCTGGACGGAGAAGGTGGGAATTGGCATGGGCCACCTGGAACTGCTGCCGCTGGTGCTCTCGCTTCCCGTCAAGGTTGGCAATGGCAATCGCGTTGAAGCCTCCCTGGAACTGGAACCCCAAACGACTCTGAAGCCCGGCGACAGTTATGCGCTGCCGCAGAGCTTTATCTCGGTTTACGAGGGCGACTTTTACAAGCCCCTGCGGATGTATTCACGAGTGCTGCAGCGCGAGGGCTGGGGCATTCCGAATCCGGGCAAGCAGGCCTACAACATCAGCTGGTGCGGCTGGGGTTATGAGCAGGACGTCACCCGGGCCGAGATGCTGGATACGATCCCCAAGTTGAAGGAGATGGGCATCAAGTGGGCCACCCTCGACTATCGCTGGTTCAATGACTTCGGCGACTGGGAACCGCGCGAGGATACTTTTCCGGGCCATACCATCAAGCAACTGGCCGATGAATTCCACAAGCAGGGATTTTATATCCAGCTCTGGTGGCAGCCGCTGGCCGTAGACGACGGCCAGGGCAAACACCTTAGCTGGAACCACGCCGTCACTTCCAAACTGGCGCAGGAGCACCCGGACTGGCTGATCCTGGACAAAGACGGCAAACACGCCCGGCTGATCAGCCCCGTCTGTGATGTGGCCTCGCTCTGCCCGGCGCTGCCGGAAGTGCAGCAGTATTTCGTGAAGCTGGTCCAGCGGTTCATTCGCGACTGGGGATATGACGGCAGCAAAATGGACAGCGTGTTCAGCGCGCCGCCCTGCTACAATCCGAAGCACAACCACAAGTCTCCGCAGGATTCCATTCTGGCCATGCCGAAGGTGATCCAGGCGATTTTTGAAACTTCACGCGCGCTCAAGCCCTATAGTGTCACGCAGATCTGCCCCTGCGGAGCACCGCCCAACTTTGCCTGGCTGCCTTACATGAACCAGGCGGTGACGGCGGACCCGGTGGGCTCCATCCAGGTGCGGCGGCGCATCAAGATGTACAAGGCTCTGCTCGGGCCGCAGGCGGCGGTGTACGGCGACCATGTGGAGTTGACCAAAGTCCTGTTCCCCAATACGGACAGGGAAATCGACGTAGGCGACGACTTTGCCTCAACCGTAGGAGCGGGCGGCGTGGTGGGCACAAAGTTTGTGTGGCCTGATCCGGGCCCGCATTTCAAGAATGTCTACCTCACGCCGGCCAGGGAAAAGATCTGGAAGAAGTGGACGGCCATTTACAATCGCGAGATGCTGTCCAGCGGGACCTTCCTTGACCTTTACAATTATGGCTATGATTTCCCGGAAGCTTACGCCATCCGGAAAGACGGCAAGATGTATTACGCTTTCTACGCACCCGGTCCAGGTTTTCGCTGGAAGGGCGAGGTCGAATTGCGGGGCCTTGATCCCGGCCATTATCGGGTTTTCGACTACGAGAACGAAAAAGATCTGGGGGCCGTCGATGCCTCAAATCCCAGGCTGAAGGTGGAGTTCAGGCAGCATCTGCTGATTGAGGTTAGCAAGGCCTGACGCTTCGCCGTCGCGCCCCAGGCGGAATGGAGCAGTCCGGCCAATCGTTCCGCTCCATTACTTCAGCAATTTGATTTTCATGGTTCGGAACTCGATGCGGGAACCTTCGGCTTCGAGGCCCAGATAGCCCTTCAGGTTCTTGCAGGAGTCGAATTCGCTGGTCTCGGTTCCGTTCACCTTCATGATGATTTTTGCTCCCTGGCAGCGAATGTCAAACGAGTTCCATTCTCCTGCGGGCTTGACGGGGTTGTCGGTCATCCGGGATTGCAAGTTGAAGCTGATGGGACCTTTTACTGCAGGGTCGTCATAGCCAAACCAGTAGCCGCCGCTCGAACTTCCGACCTGCGCCTGGTACCAGATGCTCCCATCGCTGTTATTGCGCACGAAAACACCGCTGTTGTAACCTTTGTTCCCTTCGTGCCGGGTCAGACGCCACTCAACGTGGAACAGAAAATTTCCCAATTGCCGGCCGTCATAACGCAGAAACTCGTGCCCGCCGTTGCCCGCGCACACCAGCGTACGGGTTGAGGCATCCACGCTCCACTGGGAGTGTTTCTGCAAGGGGCGGTCGGGCGGGATGGCGACGCGAGTCCAGTGCTGCATGGAGGGGCCGGGCATAATGTTGACCCATCGGGACGGTGTTGGCGCTGCCTGGCTTTCACCGCGCGGGACGATGGCAATGCCGAGCAATAAAAAGACTACGATGACGGTGGCTGGAATCGCTGCAAATCTCATTTTTGTTCGCGTCCTTTCCATGTTCGATTCTGCGGACATACAAATTGCGGGCGGGAAGTCAGCGCGCTCCTTTTACGTCCGGGATTGCTCACGGCCATAGCGCAGCGGAAAGCCTTGGGCTAAAATAAAGGACTGTTGAAAAACGCGAGGGCACCGTGCTGCAGGGTACGGGTTTTTCAGCAATCTGTTACGCCATCATATTACAAACGGGGAGGCAAGAATGATACGGAATCTTGTAAAGTCAAAATACTGTCTGTTGATGGGAGCCGTGATTTTTTTCGCGACGCTTTTTACTGCCGGCTGCGGAACCACATTTGTGGAAAAGAGCGGCAAAATGCCCAATGAGAGTACCAGCAAGCACGTCAAGGGCTATCAGATGGGCAACTCACAAGCCATCAAGCCTGTGATGCCGCTTCCCGTTCTCAGGTAGCCGTTCCCTCGGCCGGTCCTTCTGGGTGCTGGCTGCCCTTTACACATTTCCGCGCTTCATTTCCTGCATCAGATTGTCGCAGGAGCGCACGCACAGCGCCATGATGGTCAACGTGGGATTCTGGCAGGCGCTGGAGGTAAATCCCGATCCGTCCAGGACCAGCAGGTTCGGAATGTCGTGGCATTGCTGGAACTGGTTGAGCACCGACTTCTTTGGATTGTGCCCCATCCGCGCAATTCCCACCTCATGTATGCCGTAACCGGGCTGACGGTCAGGAACCGTGAAAGGCTGGATATTGCGGCCACCGGCGGCTTCCATCATCTGCACCGCCGCTTCAGCCATGTCGGGAATCATGGCGTGTTCGTTATCGCCAAAGCTCATGTGAATTCGTAGCGCCGGAATACCGTAGGTGTCCACCAGGTTCGGATCGATTTCAACGTAGTTGTCCCAGCGTGCCAGGCATTCGCCAAAGCTGCTGATCTTTACCGTGATATTGGGGTCCGTCACCGCCTTCTTGTAAGCCTCACCGAAGCCCGGCGCTGCCTGGTTGAAATTCGCGCCCCCTCGCCCCTGGTAGCCGTAACCGCGCAGAAACTTTTTCGACCTCGGGCCGCGCTCCGTATTGCGGAAGCGGATCACATAAATTCCATCCGGGCGGTTTGGGCCCGTCAGGCTGGGCCTGTCACCAAGCTCAGGAAACTCCGCGCTGGCGCCGGCCGCCACCCACAGATGGTCCATCAGATAGTGGCCCAGCACGCCGCTGGAATTGGCCAGGCCATTGGAAAAATGCTGCGTGCTTGAATTCAATAAAATGCGCACCGACTCCTGCGACTGCGCGCAGAGCGCCACCACACGTCCGTAAATTTCCTTGGGCTGCCGCGTGTTGCGGTCGATATAGAGAAGTCCGTTGGCGCGTTTGCCGTCCGCGTCCATCAGAACCTTGTAGACCATGGCGTTGGGAACATGGGTGCATTTGCCGGACTTCAAGGCGTCCGCCACGGTCGTGAAAAAGGAATTGAAGTAAGAATGCGTCACACAGCCGCGCTCGCAGGGGCCGCAGTAATGGCAGGCAGCGCGCCCGTTGATCGGTTTCGTCAGATTGGCCGAGCGCCCCAGCGTGACCGTCCATCCAAGTTTTTCTTTCACGCGTTTGCGCAACAGCGTCTCGGCACAGGTCAGTCCCATGGGCGGTTGGAATTTCCCGTCCGGAAGTTCGTAGACGCCTTCCGGGATACCCGTGATCCCGACATACTCTTCCACGATGTCGTAATAAGGAGCGAGGTCCTTGTAGCAGAGCGGCCAGTCGTCGCCGTAACCATCGTGAGAGGCGGCTTTGAAATCAAGATCACTAAACCGGTAACTCTGACGCGCCCAGACGTTGGTGCGTCCGCCGGTCACCCGCATGCGCCCCTGCCAGCTGAAGGGCATGCCTTTGGCCGTTGTATAGGGCTCCTCCAGGTCGTTGCAGAACCAGTCGTAGTTGTATTCCGAACAGGCGTAGCAGTCTTTTTGCCGGGGCCGCGTCCGGCGAATCACTTCCGGCGCCATGTCGCGGTACTTCAATTTGAATTGGGGTTCGTGCTCGGTAAAGTTCTTGTCCGACTGTTGCCGGCCGGCATCCACCAGGGCCACATTCAGGCCGGCTTCTGCCAATCGCTTGCACGCCCATCCGCCGGAGGCGCCGGAACCCACAACCAGCACGTCATAGACCTCTTTTTTACCCTCGCTCATTTGCCCTCTCTGGACCTGGGTGCGCCCATCCCGGCCACGCAGCGTCTCCCATGGCTTTGCTTACTGCAGCGCCCCGAAATCGCAGAATCTTCGAGAAACGGGGATGTGCAATAGTACTGAAAACGGCCGAGGATAACAACGGCCAGAGTGTGCGCCAAGCAGCCTCCCGACCATAGTCTGCCTGCAAGAGGTTGCGCGGCGGGGTTTCGCCGGATATGATGGCGTCCTCGAATTCATAGTTTGATTGGGCGCAATCGTCCCACATTCTTCGAAAGAAAGAGGGCTCGTGATGACGAACGATAATGCGGCAAATATCGGAGTGAGCAAGCGGCAGGCACTACAAAAAATGTTTGGCCTGGGAGCGGGATTGGTAGCGGCGGACCTGCTGATCCCCGGCCTGGGCCATGCGGCCGGGCTAGGCCTTCCTGCGAAAGGGCAGATGCCCGGCTCGACGAATGGCGCGCACGGCGCTGTTGTGTTGAATGTCCGCGCCATGGGAGCCGCGGGCGACGGCAAGACCGTTGATACCCCGGCCATCAACAAGGCGATTGAAGCGGCTGCCCGCGCGGGAGGCGGCACCGTTTTTTTCCCTGCGGGAACTTATCTCTGCTACTCGATCCAACTCAAGAGCAACGTTGCTTTGTATCTTGACCGCGGCGCCACCATCCTGGCCGGCGAGACCGGGCAGGGCGGCAACTACGACGCGGCGGAAGATAATCCTGAGGCCGGCGAGTACGAGGATTTCGGACACCGGCACTGGCACAACGCCCTGCTGTGGGGCGTGGGCCTCCACGACATTTCAATTCTTGGCCCGGGCCTGATTTATGGGAAGGGCTTGACGCGCGGTCCCGGAGAGTCCAATCCGGGCGTGGGCGACAAGACCATCAGCCTGAAGAACTGCCACAACGTGATCATCCGCGATATCTCCATGCTGCAGGGCGGCCACTTCGCCATCCTGGCCACTGGCGTGGACAATTTTACGCTGGACAACGTGGTGATGGATACCAACCGCGACGGGGTTGATTTCGATTGCTGCCGCAACGTGCGTGTATCCAACCTGACGGTGAATTCCCCCTGGGACGACGGCATCTGCCCCAAGAGTTCCTGGGCTCTGGGCTATGCGCGCTCAACCGAAAATGTGACCATCACCAACTGCTTTGTCACCGGCGGATACCAGCTCGGGACTTTGCTCGACGGCACGTTCAAGCGTTGGGCTGAAGGCCAGCGGCCTTTTCCCACCGGGCGCATCAAGTGCGGCACGGAATCAAACGGGGGCTTCAAGAACATCACCATCTCGAACTGCGTTTTCGAGCATTGCCGCGGGCTGGCGCTGGAAACAGTGGACGGCGCGCTGCTGGAAGACATTGCCGTCAGCAACATCACCATGCGCGACATTCCCGACCTTCCGATCTTCATGCGTTTGGGCAGCCGGATGCGCGGCCCGCAAGGGAGGGCGATCGGCCAGTTGCGGCGGGTCAGCATCAGCAACCTGGTTGCTCACGACACCGGCGGCCGTTTCTGCTCCATCCTGAGCGGTATTCCCGGCCATCCCATTGAAGACGTCCGGCTCAGCGACATCATTATTTACAACCAGGGTGGGGGCACCGCTGAAGATGCTGCCATCAAGCCTCCGGAACTGGAAAATCACTACCCCGAGCCCAACATGTTCGGGCCCATGCCCGCCTATGGGTTTTACTTCCGGCACATCAATGGACTCCAGGTGAGCGACGTTGAGGTGCGCACCATGAAGCAAGACGCCCGGCCCGCATTTGTCTTGGACGACGTGGAGCACGCCGACTTTATCCACGTCAAGACGCAGGCCGGAACGGGGGCGTTTGCGCTCGACGGGGTGAAGGACTTCAACGTCTATCTCAGCCGTCCGGTCCCTGAAACGCACCTTGAAAGCGTGACCATCAAGAAGCTGTGATGGCTATCCTGCATGTGGGGGCGTGCTCGAAGGCTGCCGGCGCAGCGGCGCGGTTGCGTAGTAGGCGGCAAAACCAGCGATGATGGTCAGCACGCCGAAGGTCAATCCGTTGATGCCGAACATCGTTTCATGATGGCTGCGGACCAGCGAGAGCGCCAGCAGCGCAGTTGGGCAAACGCCCACCAGGACCGCGCCTGCCAGGCTGCCCGGAACGCGGAAGGGGCGCGGCATTTCCGGCCGGCGGACGCGCAGCGCCACCAGCGCCACAAACTCCAGTACCAGGCTCGCCCCGTAAAGCATGATGTCGAGCGTTATCAGGCTTTCAAATCCCAGGCCCAGGCACAGCGCCCAACCGGCTGCGCATGCCAGGATGGCCACCCAGGGAGCTTTGGTTTTCGGATGCAATTTGGCGAAGATGCGGGGCAGCATGCCGTCCTCGGCCATGGCCAGCGGCAGGCGTGAGTAACTCATCACCAGCGCGTTGAAGATGCCGAACGCGCTGACCATTCCGCCCAGCACCAGCAGCGCGCGCAGCCAGTGGCCGCCCACCAGTCCCGCCACCGTGGCCCAGGAGCCGGTCTCAAATGCCGAAGAAGGCAGGCCGGTCATCCAGATTGCCGAAACCGGCAGAAGGTAAGTCAGCGCCACCAGGGTGACGGAGAGGAACATGGCCCGCGGGTAAGTGCGCTCCGGACGCTCCACTCCGCGCGCGATGGTGGAGGCGTTGTCCCAGCCCATGTAATTCCACATGGCCACCAGCGTTCCGCCCAGCAGCCCCACGGAAGTCGTTACGGGAGGGGACGCCGCATGGGCCAGCATTCCGGCCTTGAAGGGCGCCATCAGGACAATCAGCGCAAAGGGGCCTGAAATGACAAGAAAAAGCCAGAATGATGTGATGCCCACCGTATGGATGCCCGCCAGGTTCAGTGCCGTGCACACAACGATCATCGCCAGGCCGATCATCAGCCCGTGATGCTCCTCTCCCACCCAGGGCGCCAGCCGTTCGAGATAGGCAATAAACAGCGCGGGATAAATGGCCATGTCAAAAATGCTGGCGGCAAGCGACAGCCATGCTTCCTGGAATCCCCAAAAGTCGCCTACGCCTGCGCGCACCCAGGCGTAGAAACCTCCCTCGGCAGGCAGGGAGCTCGAAAGCTCGCCCACCATCAGGCTGACAGGCAGGGCCCAGATCAACGGAGTCAGCGCCAGGATGATGAGCGCGCGGCCGTAGCCCCAGCCGCGCACAATGTCTTCCGTGCCGTAGGCGCCGCCGCACACCATAAAAAAAGTTGCCGCCACCAGCGGCCACAACGTCAACCCGGCAGCGCTTTTGGGGGACTTGGATGGATCTGCCGTGCGGGGTGCGTCAGGAATGGATGCCGTGCTCAAGCGTTTTCGTATCCTCGTTTTCGAGGGTTGTCCTCATTGAGGTCAAAGGGCTGAATGCGAAGCTTACAATATTCCTGACCCCACGCAAGAAAAAAGTAATGTCCCCTGGCGGGGCGCATGGGAACATGCGGGAACCATTGCATTTGGGCCTTGCCGAACGTATGCTGTTGCCCTTGTCTGTTTGCGCGCTTTGCGCACGTGGATAATGCGCCGGTGCATGCCGCCAAAATTGCAGTGCTACGGAACCCCAATAAGGAGGTCTTTTACATGTCCGAACAACTGACCCGCCGCGACCTGTTGCGCACCATGGCGGCGGCTGCCGCTGCGCCGGCCATTGCTGTGCCTTCCGCTGCCCTGGCAGCCCCGCCCCAGAGTGATGACGAGAATCCCATGACCCGAATGCTGGGCAGGATTGAGGCGGACAAGGATTTGAAATGGAAAGGGTCGCCGCTGGGAAGCCTCTATCCCTTCATCAAGCAGACGCAGGAAGAGGCGACGCAGAGCATGGCTTTTCTGAAGGCCAGGCCCACCGACCTCGAAGCCTGGAAGGCCCAGGTGCGCGCAAAGATCTTTGACCTGCTCCTTTACCGCCCCAAAACTTTCGAGCCAAAAGCCCGCGTCGTGGAGCGTGTTGACCGCGGCGACTACATCCAGGAATATCTCAAGTTCCACACCACGCCCGACCTCGAACTGGGCGCGTATTTTCTGATTCCCAAACACGCCAAATTTCCCGTGCCGGGCGTGGTGGCGCTGCACGATCACGGCGGGTTCTACTATTGGGGCAAAGAGAAGGTGATCCAGAAAGACGGCGAAAACCCCGTGCTCACGCGCTATCGCAAGCAATATTACGACGGCATCAGCTACCCGGCCACGCTGGCCCGCAACGGCTATGCTGTGATTGCCATTGACATGTATTACTTTGGCGAGCGGCGGCTGATTCTGGATTCCGACATCAAGGAAGGCATCAACACCTGGTCGAAGATGGAGTCGGAAGAGACCATCAACACAATCAACCATCGCAACGGGGGGAAGGAGTGCTGGGTGGACCGGAACCTGCAACAAGCCGGAATCACCTGGGGCGGCGTGCTCTGCTGGGATGACATGCGCACCGTCGATTACCTGGTCAGCCGGCCCGAGGTGGACCCCAAGCGGATCGCGTGCGTGGGCCTTTCGGTGGGTGGATGGCGCAGCAACTTTCTGGCCGGGCTCGATTCGCGCATCAAGGCGGCGGTGGTTGCGGGCTGGATGACCTCATTCCACCAGATCAATCCCTGGTGGGTCTCTTTCACCATTCCTGCCGGCAACGTTCCCGGATTGTGGAAATATCTCGATTATCCCGACGTCGGCTCGCTGCTGATGCCCGGCGCCATGCTGGTGGTCCACGGTTTGCGCGACACGCTGTTCCCGCCCGACGGCGTCAAGGCGGCCTTCAAAAATCTTGCCACCTGCTATGAAACCATCGGCAAGCCGGAACGCTTTAAGACTTACTTGTTTGACGGGCCCCACAGCTTCCCGGCCCGTGCCCAGCAACTGATGCTGGAATGGTTCAACCGCTGGGTTTAGCGGGAATTGACTCAGTTTGACTTGTGGCCCGGGCGTCCTCGCCCGTGCTGCGATCAATAGACACGGCCAGGATGGCCGTGCCACAAAATAGGAACCAAACTGAGTCACCACCGTTTAGCTGGTTGCCTGGACTTTCTTCAGCAGGGCGTCCAGGTTCTGCGAGAGAACTTTCCGTTTCTGTTCTTCCGTGAGGAAGGAGTTCTTGATGCGGGCGATCACGCCGCCGGGCTCGTTGATGGTGAAGTCGGAACCAAACAACACGCGGTCCGGTCCGATGGACTTCATTGAATACTCCAGCATGCCCACGCGCTCATGGCCGGCCCCGGAGGTGTCCATGTAGCAGTTGGGATTGCGCGCAACAAGGTCAAGGCGTTTGAAAATCTCGTTCGGACTCTCGCCAAAGTGAGGGAAGACGATGGTAGTGTCCGGATACTTCTGAATGATGTATTCCATTTCCGGCAGGTCGGTGTGGACGTCAAGCACCATGCCGAGCTTGCGCACCTGCTGGACCAGCATCTCAAATTCCCTGATAGTGTAAGGGTAGGGAACCGTATAGTTGCAGAGTTCGCCCACCCAGACAAATCCCAACTGCTTGCGGCAGTCTTCGATCTCGCGCAGCGCCTCGTCGATGAACAGCGGATTCACCACGCACGCGCCCACAAAGCGCCCGCGGTACCGCTCGACATAGCGGGCGACTTCGCGGTTGCCTTTGATGAATTCTGCGGGACTCGTGGCCAGCTGGCAGCGCACGGAATTGATGATGCCCCGCTGGACGCCGGAGCGGTCCAGGTAGCCGGCAAACTCCTCAAAGCTTTTGGTCACCGGATACCATTGCCAGACGCCGCCGTCTTCGCTGGGGCAGTGCAGATGAGCGTCAAATATCCGGTAAGGTTCTTTGCTTCTTTTCACCTCCGCCTGTTTCGGCGCAGGGTCAGCGGCTGAGCCCGGCGGGTGATGGTGGCCGGCCTCTTCTTTTGGACTTGGGCGCGCCGCGCGGGCAAAGCCGGCAGGTGCGGCAAGAGAGCCCAGAAACAGGAAACTCTTTTTCAGGAAACCGCGCCGGTGTTCGTGATGATGATGACCGTCATGGTGGAAGATGCTCATTGAAACCCTCCTGTTTTCGATTGCCGTCAGGCCCCGGCATCGTGCGTCTGAAAAGCCCTGCAACGTGCGGGCGTGGCGCGGGCGTCCCGCCCGTGTCGAAGCACGGCCAGGATGGCCGTGGCACGCCGACAATCCGCGACGGCCCCCTGGCGTTCTTCAGCCCTCAATCTCGCCCGGAAACATCCGGTCCGCGTAGCACCACACCCAGTTTTCTCCCGGCTCGATGGAGCGCACCAGGGGATGGCCGCTGGAGCGGAAGTGTTTGGTGGCGTGCTTATTTTTGGAGGAATCGCAGCAGCCCACGTTCCCGCAGCTCAGGCACAACCGCAGGTGCACCCAACTATCGCCCATCTTGATGCACTCTTCGCACACGTCCTTGTCGGTGGTTTCAACTTTGATCTGGTCCAGGTGAGAACATCCTGCGTCACTCATGGCATTGATCTCCTCTCGAGCCATTCCCGGTCCCACTTTGCAAGATTGGCGCCCGCTTCGTAGGCGCTCTGGGCGAAATCCAGAATAGCCTGGCGCGGCGAGGGCGCACGGCGCACGTCATCGTACATCAGGATGAACTCGCCGAGGGCGTCGTCATAATGGGCGGCGCCGGGCCGCACGGCCTGCCGGCTGTATCCCTCGGGCGCCGGAGAGGTGTAGGCGTAGAAAGCCGCTCCCTTGACGTCTCCGCCTCCCGGCCACCAACCCACGCTGCTGCACTCGTGCGAGTAAGCCTCAGAGGTGATGATGCCTTTGCGGGGCGGGGCGACCCGCCCGCTGAATCGCGTGTAAGCCAGATCAAAGCTGCCCCAGAAGAAATGCACAGGGCTGGCTTTCCCCATGTAGCGGGCGCGAAACTCCTCAAACACCATGGAGGTTGAGAGCAGGATGCGCCACAGGCGGTTGGCGTATTCAGGATCGTAAGACCGGTGCGCCACATCCTGGTCGAAAGGAATCGGCTGCGGAACTTCCTGCGGCTTGGGGTCGATGGTGGTTTCAATTCCCGCCGCGCGCATGGCCGCGAGAAACTCCTTGTAAAAGGCCGCCACGGATTTGGGTTCCAGCTCCAGCGCCTGCTGCCTTCCAAAGGAAGTCAGGATCTCCAGGCGATGATTGACAAAGTCAAACTGGATTTCAAACGCCTCGCCTTTGTACGGAATCGGCGACGTGGTCAGGCCGCGCGTGGTCACATAGAGCGCGCCATTCCACCAGTGGTTCTGGAGAGGCGCCAGTCCCAGCCGCACCTTGCCCACGATCTGCGTCCACATGTGGAGAGTGTGGAGGGTGTCTTCCCACTCTGCGAGCGGTAATGCCGGCCAGAGTTCCGCCGGCGTCCGGGCTTGCGCCGCCTGCCGGATGCCACCCTTGTTCTCATTGGCACCGTTCATTGTTTTCCTCCCGCGCCGGCCACAATTCACGAATCACGCTTGCCCTCGCCGTGAGCCCTACAACCTCTTCAGAAGCGTGACGGGGGATTTGTAATCCGTCGAAAGAATCTGTCCCTGGCTTAGCAGCTTGTTCTGGAGGGCCTTGATTTCCACTTTCTGCACTGCCGCGCCACTTTTTGCAGCCACCGCTGCAGCGACCCCCGCAGCATGGCCCATCAGCATGTACTGCGGCTCCAGGCGATGCGAGCCATAGGCTACGTGAGTGGCTGACAGGCAGACCGGCACCAGCAGGTTGGAGCATTCACTGTAAAGGGGCAGGAGGGCCCGGTATGGAATCTGATAGGCTTCCACCGGAATGCTCATGTAGCCCTCGTTCATGGCAACGTATTTTGTTCCCACCGGGAACACCGTGATCAGTGCAGGAACCCGCTCCACGTTCAAGATGTCGATGTTGTAACCGCCCATGCCGATGGAATCGTATTTCGTCCGATTCTCCATCAGGTCCGACTGCCGCTGCACGTATTCTCCGCGCATCCGGCGGCCTTCGCGGACGTAGAGTTGGTTGGACCAGTGACCCGTATCCGCAAACTCATCTTTGGGCAGGCCGTACCTGTGGATTTCATTTCGCCAGGGCTCGGGAACCGAAGGATCGTTAGCCAGGAAATAGAAAAACCCTTTGATATAGTTGAGGTGGGCGTCCCAGATTTCCTGGCGCTTCCTGTAGTCCGCGTCCGGGTAGTCCCAGCTCATTCCCGTATAGTTCAATCCCACGCCGCCCCAGGGTGTGTTGAAATCAAACTTGTCGTTGGGAAGGCGCTCCGCCGGAAAGTCTGGTTTCATGCCCCGTTCGTGCATTCCCTTCCAGATAAGGGCAGGCAGGATGTATTGCCCCGCATTGTAGCCGGGCGGTTCGGTAAACGGAACCTGATTGGATTTGCGGGTGGTGAGGCAGACGCGGAAGTTATATTCCTGGATTTTGCGGTCCGCTGATCCCGGCGCTCCGGGTTCTGTGTTGTTGACCAGCGGCAGGAGCCGTTGCTGGTTGTCGTAGGCGGGCACAGGCACCTGGATCTGCTCATCATCAAACATGCCGGTCAGCCTTACGCCGGCATGCGATTCCCCAAACTCATCTCTTCCTTCGCGGCCAACGGCGTAACTGACCCCGGCGCGGGCCATCAGGTCCCCTTCGTAGGAGGCATCGATAAAGACTTTGGCGCTGAATTCGGTTCCCGACTCGACCTTCAGGCTCGCGATGCGATTCCCCTGCTTTTCGACCGCATCCACCCGATGTCCGAAATGCACGACGGGGCCGGTTTCTTTGATCCAGTTGTTGAAAATGTCTTCGGCAACGCGCGGTTCAAATGTCCAGTCGTCAGAGTTGGTGCTGGCGGCGGACCATGGCCGGTTGTAGTGCCGGCCCACACGCGCGAAAAACTCTCCAGCCAGCCCGCCGATCAAATTCTCCTGCCGCTCCATGTCAGTTCGCGACAACCCGCCGGAGACCATTCCTCCAAGGTGTTTCCCAGGCTCAAGCAGAGCGACCCTGGCTCCTTCTTTGGCGGCGGCGACGGCGGCAAGCACGCCGCTGGCCGTTGCGCCGTATATGACAACGTCAAACGAGTTGCCATTTGGAGCAGCATTCCGGCCCTGGCCGCCGGCTATCCCAAACGACGGGCCCCCTGCAGCCAGCGTTGGGAGCGCGGCCGTGAGCCCGGACCTTTTCAGGAACTCTCTTCTCGTGACGGATGATCCTTGCGACGCGGACCTTCCACGCTTGCCCATATAAAATCCCTCCAGTTCGAGATGCACTATTGTAGCCGCTGAAGCCTCGTCCAGTGAATGGCCCTAATCGCGTGTTCCCGGCGTTGGCAATTGTTTCGAGGCATCACCCAGATGATGTTGTCAAAATTGTTGCCGCCGGCGATGTATGGCCCGGCCATCAGGGCTCCGGCGTTCCTGATAAAGTCCCTTCTCGATCGCATGGCATGATCCTCTTTTGTGATTGGGCCCGCGCGCCCCGCGCGCCCCGCCCGCCCCGCCGACGTTCGCATTGTAGCGCCAGCGGTGACGCGAAGCGAGAGGTTCCTTGCGCTGGCAGTGCAGGCACTGCGGCTGGGCGTTTGCGTAGCGACTTAGTTTGATTTGCAGCACGGGCGTCCTCGCCCGTGCTGCGCCTGAGAGACACGGCCAGGATGGCCGTGCCACAAAACAGGTACCAAACTGAATCAGCACGGGTGGCTGAGGTTCGCTCGTTGCCGCAGCGCTTCGGTGGTAAAATGGCCTTAACTCTGGAATAAGGAAGGCAAACCATGCTGCGGCGCATCGACTCTGGGCGGCTGGTGGTTCTCCTTACCGTGCTGGCTGCATTTGGACTTTTCCTTCCGCAGCCTTCACAGGCGCAGTCAACCCTGACGCCTGAATACGAAGCTTCTCACGATGCTGTTCCCTTTGTTCCCACTCCCATGAAGGTTGTCCAGAGGATGCTGGAACTGGCCAAGGTAACCTCCAGCGACGTTGTTTACGATCTGGGTTCAGGTGACGGTCGGATTGTGATTATGGCGGCGCAAAAGTACGGCGCGCACGCTGTTGGCGTGGAACTTGATCCAAAGCTCTGCCAGGAATCTTCGGCGCGGGTCAAAGAGCTTGGGCTTGCCTCAAAGGCCAGAATCCTGTGTGGAGACATGTTCAAGGCGGACATTCACCCGGCGACGGTGGTAACGCTCTATCTGCTGACCAGGGCGAATGCCGATCTCCGCCCCATGCTGGAAAGGCAGCTCCGCCCCGGCACACGGGTGGTGGCGCACGATTTCATGATGACCGGCTGGACGCCCGAGAAAACCGAGGAAATTACGGACAAAAACGGCGCCGTGCACACCATCTATCTTTACATCAAGCAGTAAAACGTTCGGCGCTCCATAGGGATTTCGATACCCGTTCTGCTTTCTCCGCACAGCGGCATCGCCCCTCCGCCGGTGACGATGACGCTTGCCTTGTCGTGTCTGCATCCTTGCGAACGCGTGAGGGATGTTTTTCGAAAGGGCGCGAGCATCAACTTTAGGGGGGCCGGGCTTCAGCCCTGCCATGAGGCGGGCACCAAATGATTCGCAAGCCCTCTACCTTGGGGAGAGGGTGCCGGAGGGACGACGGCGGGTGAGGGGTAATTTTGCCTTCGGCCTTTCCCTACTTCCTACTTCCTACTTCCTACTTCCTGCTTTTCTCCCGCCATCCTAACCCCACTCACCTTCGCTGACCGTTCCGATGCATCGGGGCGCCACCCGCGCGAACCTCTGCCGCCAATACATGGCCGGTCCCGATCGCTCAATGCTTTGCATTGGCTGATGAGCAATTTTTAACAAAGCTATGAGCAATATTGAACAGACACGCGATGGATCCATGTTTAATACTGCCAATCTAATCATTTCGATGCGGCGTTTGATGGAATGATTTCCAGGTATTTCCATTTGCGCATTCGGGGCGATACGGGGTAGGAGTGCAATGGTCAGGCCAATGCCAGGGCGGCCATCCCTTTCAAGCTCATTGCCAGAAAGAATGCGGTATGAAGGTGAGCGACTTGTTCCCGGAGTCAGGCGCATGGGTTATCTCCAGCGTTAGGAGGAAGCTATGGCGAAGAGACTGATGGATGATATCGCGGGGCAGGCTTCTCTGGATGAAAAGCAGCTCAGGGTGCTCCTGGTCGACGAAGAGGTGAACGAACTGGATTATTACGCAGAGATCCTGCGGTACCTTGGATATGGGGTTCGGAAAGTCAACTCCTACGCCCTGGCTGTGGAGTTGCTTGGGCACGAACGGTTCGATCTGGTCATGGTTGACCAGGGGAACACCAGTTTTGAGGGACGATCGGTTCTGAGTCGCGCCGTCGAGGCTGACCGCCATGTGCCTGTGCTGGTGTTGACTCGAACGGTGGATGCTGACTGCTGCATCGAGGCGTTGGACTTGGGCGCTTACGAGTATGTCCAGAAACCCCTGACAACGGCCGAGGTTCGTGAGTTAATGCGTGACTATTTGAAGCCGCGCATGGCGGCGGCTTCAGCCGGTCGCGATTATCCATCCCAGCAGGCAGTGCCAGACTCCCTGCTTCCTGCGCCCTGAGCAGTATCTGCACGTCCTGAGGTTTCGCAGGCAGGTGGCGCATACGTTCCGCTGTTTGGCGGGTGGCGCCCCGATGGATCGGGACGTTCAGCGAAGCGAGAGGCTCTTGCTTTTCATTATTCCGCCCGATCCATCGCGATGATTGATTCGTGGCTGGCGCAGATGCTTGCCTTGTAGTATCTGCGTTCTCGCGAAGCGAGAGGCATCTGCTTTTTTTCATTCCCCCCGGTCCATCGCCATCAGATAGGTGTCCTCCAGAAGATAGCGGGTAGCGAGGACCCCCGGGGTTGAATTCCCCGGTTTGTCTTGAGCTGATGAATTGTAGTTCGCCCGGGATGTATGGAAGCCTGCGGCGCGCCATGGCTCCGCAGTATACGCCTCGCGGCCCACCATGACCAGTCCCTTCGGGACTACGCAGACACTCCAAACCAAGCGTCTGCGCCAGCCCCGATTAGGCTGTGGATTTGGTGTGGACGGGTAACCACGGCGGCGGGTTTGTGCCGGGGGCCTTTCGGCAAATCACGACGGACGGACCCACGGCATAAAAAGCGGTGCCGTGGCTATCAGACCTGCCTTCCGCCTTCCGCCGGCCGTTCCGGTCAGCCTCTGAAGCTGGGGATGGTGGACCCGCACTGCCGCGCGTGGACCACCTGCCCGTAAACCTCGGGAGGCACGGACGGCCCCGGACGCGTGCAATGCTGGCTGAAAGCCTTCATCAGTTCCGCGGCGATCGCCTGCGGGCTGACCCCTTCGATCTGCCGCCGCTGCAAGGCGTACACCAGGACGCCGTCCTTGAAAAGCGCCACGGACGGCGAGGAGGGTGGCACCTGGGGCATCAGTTCGCGGGCCCGCGCGGTCGCCTCCATGTCCACTCCGGCAAAAACGGTGGTTAAGTGGTCCGGGATCACCGCGCCTTGGAGCGCTTCGGTAACCCCGGGCCGCGCGCCGCCGGCGGCACAGCCACAGATGGAGTTGACCACAATCAGCGTGGTTCCAGGCTGGGCCACAGCGGCATCCACTTCCGCGGTCGCCCGCAGCGGCGTCACTCCGCATTGCGCGAGTTCCTCCCACATCGGTCGTACGGCTTCCGGATCATACATTGGCTGCATTCTCATTCCCCTTTTGTTTGGTTCCTGCGCCCCTGGCAGCGCTCCGGCAAAAAAATCGATTGCCAGCCGGCGCCGCGTTGCAGTGTCAGGTTTTCAACCAGTATGGCGGAGCCGTCAATTTCTGGATACCACATTCTATGGAACGGCGCGATTCGGCGGGCCAACCGGCTTCCAGACGCTCCGGGCGGCGCTTTCGTGGCTGGCGCCCCGATAGATCGGGACGTTCTCGCGAAGCGAGAGGCTTGAGGTGATGAATTGCAACTCGCCCGGAATGTAGGGGAGCCTGCGGCGCACCATGGCCCCGCAGTATACGCCCTGCGGCCCTCCATGACCAGTCCCTTCGGGACTACGCAGACACTACAAAGCAAGCGTCTGCGCCAGCCGCGTTCTCAATTTTTGCCTTTACATTCAAGAGAGAACTTACCCGCTGCGGCAATTCCTTAGTTCGTCACTAATAAGGAACGCAGCCAGGAAGCCAGCCCCCACGCAGCCGAAAAATACGTCCTCGCTAATGTTGAGTCGGCGGCGCTCTTGGCGGGTAGCATATGCGACAACCCCGTGCATATTCATTGCATATATTCTCCCTACGTCTGGCTGAGGGGAGCGGGGCAAGTTGTCGTAGTAATAGAACCAAGGGTACAGGCTCAGCAGGCCGACGACAACTGCGGCTGCGGACAGCACGCGCGCGGCACGCTGCCGTAGGTTTGCGTCCTTCCACTTCACTGAAGGCCTCCCTGACCGCAATGACCGTGGAACGGAACTACTCTCGTCGCAGTGGCTTGTGCGGAGGATGATGCCCCTTCAGTGGGACCGATTGTGATCGTGCCGCCTTGGACAAGGCCCCCTGGGCCGTTACCCTTCCCCTCGAAGACATCTATCGTACCTCCAGCGCGGGTGGCGCATACGTTCCGCAGTTTGGAATGTATGCGATCACAGGGCCGGGTCCACCGCCAAAAGCGAAGCATCATTCAGAAAGTAGAATCGCCACCTTGACCACAGGCACTCGCGATTCTATATTATTCACGTGCCGCATACATTCCAAACTGCGGAACGTATGCGCGACCCGCGATTTCCGCATGGCGTCACGAGTATTGATGTTCCCGCTCATCCATCGGCAGACTGCTCGCTCCGCCACTCAAAACTAAGCATCAGGATTTTTCCCTTGACCCCGCCGCCCCCTTCATGGATGCGCCAGGCACGGTCACCCCCTCGTAGTCCCCGAGGGTTTGCGCCAGCCAGCCGCAGAGATTAGGAGGCTGGCGCTGGCGAGCGTAGCCACGACCCACAGCGACAGGATCAACTGTCCCGTCCGGACGAGGGCCGCCTCCGTTAGACCGGGCGTTAGCTGCTCGATGAGGACAACCAGAAAGCTTGCGGCGCTCAGTCCTAGCACGAGTCGCTCTCGGAAGCACTTTAGCGAAATCATGAGGTCGAACATGAGCACAATCGCACCTATGAGGCCCACGAATAGGAACAACGATCCGCGGGGCTGCGGAAGGGGACCGTTGATCGCCCCCCAGTGCCACGCTACCTCCAAAGCCGAGAACCCAAAAAATACGGCAGCGGTCTTCTTGTTGCGGGCCGCGCAGTATCGAGAATGGGCCGTGACAGAGGCACACGAGTCGCTCATTGCGCACCGCCATAGACCTGCTGGCTGCAAACCGCGCGCGCCTTTAGCTCCAGGCCGAGGTCCCATATCCCGGCAACGATCAAGTAAAACTCCGGCGATGCCTTGAGCAATGTTCTTTTCGCGAACGGTGCCGCGTTTAGCAACACTGTCAGCCCGCCTTCCTCCGGGGTCTCAATCTGCTTCGCAATCAGTTGGTCGTAAACGCAGCCAAGATATTCCCAGTAATTGTGCGTAGGTACTACACCTCCGTTCCCAATCCGTGCGCCAGGACCCGGGGAAGTCGAAAGGTAGCCCCCGAGGGTCGCGCTGCTTGTAGCGAAGATGAGAAAGCACGGCTCGCCCGAACTCGAAGGGAGACCTGGAATTATACCAGGATGACCATAACAATCGGCACCGGGGGCCGTGATCGTGTTGGAAACCCATGGGTTAGGACTTACCCCTCCTGCCAGAGGTGGTTGGCCGGCGGGCGGGGCGCTGGAAACGGTTCCTCCGCCACCGCCGCGACCACTTCCATTGCCACCACTGCCGCTCGGGTATCCCCAGCTGCTGCAGCTTGGATCGTAGGGGAATTCCGAGCACCACGACGATCCCGGGTCCCGGCATTCCGCGTGGCTATCAGCATAGGCGGGATCCTGGCACGCACGCGGGTCCAGTCCCAGCGGATCGGTGAAGGTTGCCGGGTTGTTGGTCACATAGGCGTAGCGGTTGAGCGACTGGGGATTGGTGACGTCGCCGCCCAGCGGGTCGGGGCTCATCCAGCGGCCGAGGGCGGGGCTGAGTTCGCGCGTGGCCGAGGGAAGCAAGGGGTCGTTGACCTGCCAATCCAGCCCCGCGTAGACCCCCGTCTGGCGCGTGCCCCCCTGCTGCCAGATCTGTCCCCAGGGGTAATGAACGATGTCCCACTGCACGCTTCCGGCCGGGTCGGTTTCCATGGTGGTGGAACCGACCGCGTCCGAATGGTCGATGTAGGCGCTCGAGCCGCCCATGTTCAGCCGCTGCCCCGCCACCTGCGACCAGTACACGTCCCAGCCCACCCAGCCAACGCTGGAATGGTCGTCCCAGATTCCCGTGCGCTGCCCAAAAATATCCCGCGGATAATAGAGCTTCATCGAGGTGCTGGCCGTACCCTGATAATCCTCCACCCGCCGACCGAAGGCGTTGTACGTCGCCGCGGGTGGCGCAGATTCGCGCTTTGTCGAGTCTGCGATCCCGCGAAGCGGGACGTTTCTGCTTGCCATCATGGCATCCGATCCATCGCTATGGTCGAGGCATCCTCCAGGAAATAATACCTCCAGCTTGACCACGGCCAATCGCCCGGCGAGCTGACCAACCTTCGCTCCACGGGATTATTGTGCATGTAATCCAGTTTTTCCAGTTGCTTCTTTTCACTCCAGATATTCATGTCGTAAAACCTCCGCTGCCACACGCGGCCATTGGCCTCGTCGTGGACCGTTGCCGGCAGGGTAAACCGCTTCAGCATCCTGGCGCACCACGCGTGGCGGCGCTCCTGCCGCAGAGTCTTCAGGATGGACCGCGCCGTGCGCCCCTTCAGCCTTTGCATGATTTGGGAAGGATTGGCCGCCTCGGAGGGCCATAACAGCAGATGGAAATGCTCCGGCATCAGGACGTAGCCGGCAATCTTGAATCCCAGTTCGCCGCGCAGATTGCCCAGTGTCTGTACCCAACGTTGCTGGAATTTTTCCGAGTCAAAGAGGCGGGTACGTCGATACGTGCTCCGGGTGAGAAAATGAAGGTGGTTTTCGCCGTAATAATGCTTCTGCCGCGGCATGGCGCTATTCTACATCACCAAAATGCCGCATACATTCCAAACTGCGGAACGTATGCGCCACCCGCGACCTTATAACATCAGACATCAAAAATCAATGTCTGGGCCGCCCGCCCGCTCGCCTTTTGACAACTTTGTCGACGAGTTTGAAGGCTCCATAAATCAGGGCAAAATCGAGCACCCCGATGGGAAGAAGTTCGAGGCCAGGATAACTTTTGTTCGTCCATGGAACAAAGAGAACGAGCGGAGTCTGACAGCCGGCCACAATCGCAATCGCTATCCAATACCACACCTCCCTTTTCAGGTCCCAGCGAGCCCTAGCTGCAAATATGAGGATCCCGAGACCGATGGCAGCAGCCATCCCCCGTCCGGGTTCTCCGAAATGTGCGAAGAGGAAGAACACCAGCGATGCCAACAGGCCCGCCAGAAGGCCCCATTTCGGTGCATACGGGTTAGACGGCGCGCCTCCGCTTTTCTCCATCACTGGACTCCCGCCATACACGATCCATAGTCCTCGTACAGATTCTGAACGTCGTGCGCGAAACTAACCACGCTGATAAACGTCCCCAGTCCGGGGACTGCTTTGGCAATATCTCCTCCCATCGCCTTCGCTATCGGTGTGAGGATAGAAGTGCCATAGGCTGTCAGGCTGAGGGCCTCGCCGGTCGTATCATGGTGAAATCCACTATAAATGCCGCTCCCAAAACTCACTGTGCTTTGCGCGATGGCTACAGCCGCGTCACCACCGGGCACAAAACCTGCCCCTATGCCAGTTGCGTCAAACGAAAGCGCAACGGCATTCTTCTTCAGAGCTACACCGGCGCAGTGCTCTCTCTGCGCTTGCGGGGCCAGCGCTCCCAATTGATTCGCCGCAGTGGGCTGGGTGACGGAGGGGAGCGGGTTCCACTGGCCCAGAGGAGGGTACTGTGACTGAGTCCACATGTCGCAGAACTGTACATTGTCGTTGGTGATGTTTTGGCACCCCCCGTAACCGCAGTTGGGGTCCCCAAAAAACGAGCAACCCGGCCGCCCGTTGCATTCGTCGTAGTGCATATACGCGTAGTGCGAGTCGCTGCACGAGCCGCCATTGTCACCGCCGTGAGTGGGTTCACAGTGAATGACCCCATTCTTATCGTACGAACAGTTCATCGGGTCACCAGCATCCAGACCCAACGGGTCGGTCAGGCTAGTGGGATTATTCAGCACATAGGCATAGCGGTTGAGCGACTGGGGATTGGTGACGTCACCGCCCATGGGATCCGGTGTCATCCAGCGGCCAAACTGCGACGAGTATTGCCGGAAGAGCGTGTGGTCGAGTCCCGTCTCCGCGTCGCGCTCCATGCCCGCGAATTTGTAACTGGGCGGGCAGTTGCTGGTGAACACCTTTTCCCCGCCGAAGAGATAAAAGTCCGCATCGAAGCAGGGCGTCCCCGTCGCGTTCGTGATCGAAACTTCCGAGCCCAGCGAGTCCGGGAAATAATAATACACATTCCCGCTCGCATCCCGCCGCGCAATCCGGCTGCCGCGGCTGGCGCCCCGATAGATCGGGACGTTCTCGCGAAGCGGGACATTCTTATTGAGATTCATATCCGCCATCCTGGTTTGCGCGCGCCCAGTATAACACCGGGAAAATGAATTCAACTCGCGTGCCGCACACTTTCGCCAAGGGCGGACCGAAGGCGCCACGCGGCTCAGCGGCTAAAGCCGACATACTTTTTCAGGCGTTTGCGGCACGAGTAAACTCGTGCCCTTTCTCCCGGCCTGGTGCTCGTGGCACGGGCGTCCCGCCCGTGGATCAACATGGCCAGGATGGCCATGCCACCTGCGAATCGAAAACGGGAGGCAGTGAGATGACGGATGAAATGTGAAAGCCTGCCGCCGGTTCCAATCGCTCCATCGCAATTCCGTCAATCAGTCAATTCTTAAGAGACCCCTCACCCGCCCCGGCTCTGCGGGGCACCCTCTCCCCACGGGCGAGGGCTAACATTACTTGATGGCTGCTTGCGCGGCCACCCTCTTCCCGCGGAGAGGGTTTTGATTCTTTTTGATGAGCGGCCTTTTTCGGCACGAGTGAACTCGTGCCCTTTCTCCCAGCCTGGCGCCTATTCCCTACTTCCTACTTCCGCTCTCATTCTTCAGAATTCTCTGCGCCAGCCCCGGAACGGCTGCGTCACGATTCCCTCAATCAGCCAATTCTTAAGAGACCCCTCACCCGCCCCGGCTCTGCGGGGCACCCTCTCCCCACGGAGAGGGCTAACATTACTTGATGGCTGCTTGCGCGGCCACCCTCTTCCCGCGGAGAGGGTTTTGATTCTTTTCGATGAGCGGCCTTTTTCGGCACGAGTAAACTCGTGCCCTTTCTCAACAAAGCACGCGCCACGCGTGGTGCCCATGTCTTTCGCCCCGGCCGGGGCTGGGGAAGATTTTAACGCCAATCGACTCCCACGGCTCACGCGGTGGGCTAAAATCTTTCGGCCCTCCGGGCCTGGGGAAGACAGCAGGCAGCAGGCAGTATGCAGAAGGCAGTAGGCAGTAGGCAGATAACAACAGGAATGAAGCAGAAAGCGGAAAGCAGAAAACAGAAGGCGGAAGGCAGGAAGCGGGAGGCAGAAGGCGGCAGATTTAAAGAGCGGGGTGGAACGCCACTGCGTGATTCAACATTCAAAATTCCAGATTGGAAAAGCCGCCGGCGAAGACGCCAAGCAACCCGATGCCCTCTGCCTGTTCCCTATTTCCTACTTCCTATTTCCTACTTCCTACTGCCTTCCGCCATCCTAACCCCACTCAGCTTCGCTGAACGCAGGCTTTAAAAATCAAAATCTGCGCCACCCAGCGGGAGATCGCAGAGACAGAAACCGCCTCTGCGCCAGCCCGAGGTTAGAAGTCAGCAAGCAGCAGGCAGCAGGCAGAAAACAAAAGGCAGGGCAGGAAAGCCAGCGGCGAAGGCATCATGCCGCCAGCCCCGGCAGGCGGGGGAGGCTACTTTGACCACGGGCAGGTGGAGTTGGCAAAGTCGCGGCGGCCGCTCAGGATGTGAAAGATGTACGATCCCATGCAGAACTTTCCGGCGATGAGAGCGACGAGGGCCACCACCAGGAAAGCCTCAAACACCCAGGCGGCGATTATCCAGCCGAACGCCAGCGAAAGGCCCGTCATCGCCATGAATGTTGCGGCCATGCCCTGGGCAAAAAGGCGCGGCGCCGGAGCAGGTTCCAGCTTTGGCTTCGACATCGGGCCGCCAACCACCCAGTCGTAGATCCTTTCAAACAGATTCAGGCGGGGCAGGAGCACGTTCCAGACCATGACGGCCGCGAGCGCGAAGAAGAGCGCCTGCGCCTGGAAAATGATGCCAATAAACACCAGCAACGCCAGGATGGAAGGTTGAAACTGCAGGGCGCCAAAATGCCAGCGCCGGCGCGCGGCGTCTTCGTCACCAAACCCTTGTTGCGCCATGAAGCGGTCAATGGTGCTGCTCATGTTGTCACCTCTGGGGATCCCGTTATCCTTAACTTACCGCTTCTTCTGGCCATCTGCAAGGCGACGATGGGGAATCACAATAGCTCCTGTGCTAGGATAAACATCGCTGGGAGACGGCTCGCGTGGAGTGGGGGCTTTGTGCGCGGGCTCTGGACGGCAGCAAAGTCCGCAGGTCGGTCATGGCGAGTGTTGCGATTGGACTCATTATTATCCTGGGATGCGCCGGCGGGCTGGCGTATGCCTGCATCATTCCCTCATCCCAAGTCTTTTCCCCTGTTGTGAATCGCGGCCCCGCGGAAAGCCGCAGCGTCGTCCTGACGTTTGACGACGGTCCTGCTCCGCCGTTTACCGAACAGATCCTCGACATCCTCGCCGAGCACGGGATCTCCGCAACCTTCTTCCTCTGCGGCAAGAACGTCGAACGCCATCCTGAAATCGCCCGGCGCATCGTGCGCGAAGGCCATACCATCGGCAACCATACCTATTCGCACCCGTTCCTGATGGCCCGCAGCCGCAGGTTTATGGCCGGGGAAATCGACCGGGCCCAGGAAGCTATCGAACGGATTACGGGTGTGCGACCTACCCTGTTCCGGCCGCCCTATGGCGCGCGATGGTTCGGCCTGATGCCGGTGCTGAGGGAAAGGGGGCTCAAGATGGTGATGTGGTCGGTGATGGGATTCGACTGGAAGTATCGGACCGAGGCGGTCATCCGGGCCGCCACGCGTAGGCTACATCCGGGCGCCGTGATCCTGCTTCACGACGGCCACGAACAGCCGCCCCCGACAGGCATCGACCAGTCGAGCACAGTCGAGGCCTTGCCGACTATCATCGAAGCGGCCACGCGGTCAGGTCTGACCTTTGCGGCAATCCAAAGGTTTATGGTTTAGACTAATACTATGCCCTTAAGCTGGCTGGCCGAGGGTGTTCTGTTTCTTCCGGCAGTGGTGCATAAAAATGCTGGAAATCGGTGTCACATTAAAATACACTCAGTTGGCGCTGTGTCCCATTTTGACACACTCGGGGCCGGTTGAGCTTTGTCGATGACACTTGGATTATTTGATAAAGCTTTAAGAATAAATGATTTAATATTAGCAGGCCACTTTGGACTCGCTGATGCTCAGAGAAATGCAGTTCGACAGGCTAAACTCTACCTATGCGGGTGTCTGAGTGGGTTTAAATCGAGTACTGGTGGTGGATGACGATCAAGAGAGCCGGAACCTTCTTTCCGAGGTTCTGAATGCAAATGGTTACTCTGCCGAGGTTGCGGAGGATGGCGAGGGGCTCTGGAAAGCGCTGAGCACAGACGATGGCAGGGCTGTGATTCTGATCGACCTCCGGCTGCCGGGTGAGAATGGTCTGGATCTGTTACGGAAGCTGCAGGAAAAGAAGATCGCTTGTGACGCTATTCTGATGACCTCTTTCATTACCGGAACCGAACGCGATCTGGCGCAGGAGCTTGGGGTGAGGGCTTTCCTGGAGAAACCCTTTCGTTTGTCGGAGATGTTACGCACCGTCAGCGAAGTCGCGAGGAAGAATCCTATCGGGATATCATCTTAAGGCGGTCAGGGGCAGGGTATTGGGACCGCTCGGCAAGGAGCAGAGATGAACGTAAGCGAAAAGGTCGTGGAAATTATTGCCCGGGAGCAGCATCTCGAACCCGGCGACGTTTCCATTGATGCAACTTTTGAGGAGCTGGGGATCGACTCCCTGGACGGAGTCAACATCCTGTTTGCGTTGGAAGAAGAGTTTAAGATCGACATCCCCGACGCTGTGGCCCAGAACATGAAAAGTGTACAGCAGGTTGTGGACAGTCTGAATCGAGCGCTGGAAGGCAAGGACATTTCTGATCTTGCAGCAATGGCCAAGGGCATTGGTCCTGCGGCCAGCAACTAATTTTTCTGGAGTCCATGGTGCGCAGGGTCGTCATAACGGGGCTGGGGGTTTTTTCCTCCACAGGCAAAGACAGGGATAGCTTTTTCGAGAACCTGCTGCAGGCGCGGTCAGGTGTCCGACCCATTACCCAATTCGATGCATCCTCCCTTCTGGTTCGAATCGCAGCCGAAGTTGACGGCTACAATCCGGACGATTACTTCCCACCCAAGCGACAGGACCTGCTGGACAAGTTTGCGCAGTTCGCGCTGATTGCCGCCGGGGAAGCCATGAAAGACAGCGGTATCGAGATCAGCGACGAAGAGCGCTGCCGCTTCGGCGTGGTGATGGGTTCCGGCATGGGCGGGGCGGGGAGCTATGACGCCGGCTATCACAATCTTTACGCGAAGCAGGCTACCCGGTTGCACCCCTACACGATTCCTCGCATCATGCATAACGCCGCCACGTCGCACATCTGCATGGAGTTCGGGGCGCAGGGGCCGGCGCTGACCACCGCGACGGCCTGCTCGTCGTCAGGGCACGCCATCGCCGAAGCGTTCCATCTCATCAAGTTCGGCATAGCGGACACCATGCTGGCCGGTGGGTCCGACGCCCCCATCACGTACGGGGTGATGCGCTGCTGGGAGGCGGTGCGCGTTCTTGCCTCCGGAAACGGCAACCCTGCCATGGCCTGCCGCCCCTTTTCGGCGGACCGCAAGGGGATGGTGATTGGAGAAGGGTCGGGAGTCCTGCTGCTGGAGGAGCTTGAACATGCCCTCAAGCGTGGCGCCCATATTTATGGAGAGCTTGCCGGGTGCGGCATGAGTTCGGACGCTTCACACATCACCCAGCCGTCGGTGGACGGCCCGGTGCGCGCCATCCGCATGGCGCTTGATGAAGCCGGCGTTGAGCCCGGGGAGATTGATTACATCAACGCCCACGGTACGGGAACGCGGCTGAATGACTCCATTGAAACGCAGGTGATCAAGGAAGTGTTCAGAGATCACGCCTGGAAACTGGCCATCAGTTCCACGAAATCGATGCACGGGCACGCCATGGGCGGAACCGGGGCGATTGAGTTTGTGGCCACGGTCCTGGCGGTTGAACGCGGAAGGGTTCCACCCACCGCGAACTACACGCAACCGGACCCGGAGTGTGATCTGGATTATGTTCCCAACGAGGCACGGGAAAAGCGCATTCGCGCCGCGATTTCGAATTCCTTTGCCTTCGGAGGGTTGAACGCTGTGCTGCTGGTACGCCGGTGGGAGTGAGATCCCCTGCGGTTTCGAGTGCCGCGGCGCGGGAACAGTTTTGGGAGCAGGCATGGAAATCAGGCGAATCGCGATTCTGACGCTGGGTGTGGGAGCGGGAAATTTGCGCGCCAGCCAGGCCGTTCATCTGGCCCTGCACGACGGCGCGGACGACGTTGAGGCCCGGACGATTGATATTCTGGACCTCGCGGAGCCCTGGTTCCTCCGCCTCTACGCCTATCCTTACTGGCTGATGGTGCGGCGCTTTCCGTCGGTGTGGCGCAGGCTGTTTGAGTGGAGGCAGCGGAAACATTTGCGCAAGACTTCTCCCGACTGGCTTTTCAGGCGCGGCTGCCGGTCGGTCCTTGCCCGGCTCCAGTCTTTCCGGCCCCATCTGGTGATCGCTACGGAGATGGGCGCCGCCAGGGTGGCCGGGATTGGCCGCCGCGAAGGATGGTTTGACGCTCCCATCCTGGCGGTTCAAACCGATTTCTGTGCGCAGCAGCCCTGGGTTCGCAAAGAGATCGACGTTCATTGCGTAGGCAGCGAGCAAGCCAGGAGCCAGTTGATTTCCTGGGGGGTCTCTTCGAACCGCATCGTGAACTGTGGCGTACCCATCGATCCGGCTTTTGCTCTCAGATTCGACCGTGCTGAAGTTCGTCGCGCGCTGGGTTTGCACCCCACCCGTCCCGTGGTACTGCTGATGGGCGGGGGGATCAGGCCCGCGCCGCTTGACACCATCATCAAGAGCCTGGAAATGTGCCGCCACCCCATCCAGGTGCTGGCCGTAACGGGAAGGGACCGCAATATGCGCCGGCGCCTGGAGGCATTGCGAGGGCAACTGGCGCTTGACCTCCATGTATTTGGCTGGTCGGATTCCATCCCGGAACTGATGGGGGCGGCCGACCTGCTGATCACCAGGCCCGGAGGCGTTACAACCTCGGAGGCGCTGGCGGCGGGGCTTCCTCCGATTCTTGCCTTCCCGGTTCCGGGAATGGAGGAGCGTCACCTCCAGTTTCTGGTTGATCGGAAAGTGGGGATCGCGGCCAGGTCCCATGAGGAAATTCCCGGGCTGGTTTCCGGTCTGCTGGATGATCCGAAACAGTTGGAGGAGTGGAGCGCCCGCGGACAGGAAATGGCCCGGCCCGATGCCGCCTATGCCGTCGCCCAGGTTGCCAGGGCCCTGCTTGAAAAGGCCACTTATATCGACCTGCTGGCGGCCCCCTTGCCGGTTTCCGGTGAATCGGCATACCTGATGTAAGTTGCAATGATCTCGAAAATCTTGCGAGGAATCGGACCGGCAGAGGAAGTTGTGACCGAGGTCCGCGGTTCGTTGATATACTTTCAGGTTCGCTTCACTGAGACGCGCGGAGCGTTCTGCTTTGTCCTGAGATTTCATGGTAGCTGACCTGCGGAAGATCGTTGAAGGACGGGTGATTGGCGGTTCCATTCCCCGGCTTGTCCGCTGGGGAAAGTCCCTTCCGCCGGGGCTCATCCAGAGGATACAGAGGGATGGTTTCCGGCGTGTTGTCCGCTATGCGGGCGCCCGCCAGAAGTTTTTTGCGCGAAAGCTCAGGGAAGCCGGCCTCCGGGCGGAACAGATCCGCCGGCCCGAAGACCTTGGGGATATCTTTACCACCCCGGAGGACATTCGCAACCTGCCGGCCGAGGAATTCCTGTGCCGGGAACCGGAATCCGTGTATGAAACCACCGGAACCTCCGGGGGCCCCAAGCGGGTCTATTTTGGATACGACGAAGTGGATTTTTCCGCGCGCTACGAGGCGGCGGCCTTTTATGACAACGGCATGCGCCCGGGCGACCGGGTGATTTGCACGTTTGACGCAGGATACTGGATCAGCCCCTGGGTGACTTATCTGGCCTGCAAGCAGCTGGGTGTTTTCTGCTCGGCGGCGGGCAAGCCGCAGCCGGCGGAGATTTATGACCGCCTGGGGCATTATCACTACAACGTGATTGTGGCGGACCCCACCTGGCTGGTGAGCCTGAGCGAACTGGCGGAAAAGCAGGGAACGTTTCCCGTCAAGCTCATCTTTGCGGCGGGCGACCGCATGACCGATGTCTACCGCGACTACGTCCAGCGAATCTGGAACGCCCCGGTGATTCTGGGCTACGGCTCCACGGAAATGGGCGGCGGCGCCGGCATGGAGTGCCTGCAACGCAACGGCTACCACGTGGATGAGTTTAACCTGCTGTTTGAAATTCTCGATCCCGACCCGGACGGGTACGGAGAGCTGGTGGTCACCACCCTCGCTCGGAGGACCATGCCCTTGATACGCTACCGGGTGCGCGACATCACGCGCTTTCTGGACGGGCCCTGCCCCTGCGGAACAACGGTGCGGCGCCTGGCGAGGATACGGGGCCGCCGCGACGAAATGGTGGTGATGGGCGCCGGAAACATGTATCCGGAAATTTTTGAGAAGGTCTTGTGCGACGTTCCGGGGCTTTCCAGCAACTGGCAGGTGGCAGTGAGGCAGGAAGGGCTGCACGACATCCTGGAATTCCGGCTGGAACTCTCCAACGGAGCTTCCACCTCGGCGGTTGAAGATGCGGTTCGGAAAAATCTGGAAACCCGGTTTCCGGACGTCTGGGACAATCAGGTGTGCGGGATGTACCGGCTGGCATTCCGATTTTGTTCCCCCGGAACGCTCGTCCATGGGCGGAAGCGCAAACGCCTGGTGGACGAGCGTCGGGAGTAGGCGGGCCACAGGGGGTAGGTAGCGCGTAGGGCTTGCAGGAGGGGGTGATTTTCCTCACTACCTATCATCTGACCCTCTGGTTTACCTATCGGAGAGAAGGGAGAAGCACTTGAGCGAAAAATTTTCGGCAAACGCCCGGACCGCGAAATCGATCTTGAAGCCGCTGGTCTTTTCCGACTTTGACGGCACGATTACCCGTCTGGACGTGACCGACGAAATCCTGGAGCAATACGCGGACCCTTCCTGGCGGGAAGTGGAGGAGCAGTGGCTTCGGGGTGATATTGGTTCAAGGGAATGCTTTGAACGGCAGGCGAAGCTGGTGAGGGTGACGGTGAAGCAATTGAACGCGCTGATTGACGCCATTCCCCTCGATCCTCATTTTCCGGAATTTTATCGTATGCTGGAGGCCCGGCAACTGCCTTTCTATATTGTCAGCGACAGCTTTGATTACGTTATCCGGCGCGTCCTGAAACGAGTGGGCGCGGATGGCGAACTGCGGAACGGCCGGCATCTGTTTTCAACCGGACTGGAACTGGAGGCGGGGCGGATGCGGGCGGTTTTCCCCCACAGCAATCACGGCTGCAAACACGGCTGCGCCACCTGCAAGCCCGCGATCATCCGCCGGGTTCGAAAAAAGCAGCAGCCGGTTGTCTTTATCGGTGACGGCCTTTCAGACCGTTTTGCGGTGGAAGAGGCCGACATCGTGTTTGCCAAGAACGAATTGCTGGCCTACTGCCGCGAGCGCGGCCTGGCCTGCCGGCCGTTTGAGACTTTTGGCGACGTGCAAAAGGCGCTGGCCGAATTTCTGGAGGACGGGTCCCCGGCGTTTGACGCTGCGGTGAGCGCCGCGACATAACCTGCGTTGCGCCACCCTGCCGGGACAAAGGAAGAAAAGTTCATGTCATTGCCGGATATCACAACCAAGACTGCGGAACTGCTGGAACTTGAGCGCCGGTACTGTTCGTATGGCGATACCGTGCACTATCTGGAGCCGCCCAAGATTTTTTCCAACTGTGAAGGCTGCTACCTTTACGACGAGCAGGGCACGCCCTACCTCGATCTTCAGATGTGGTATTCCGCGGCCAACCTCGGCTACAAGAACCCGCGGTTGAATGAGGCCTTGAAGCGGCAGGTGGACCGTCTGCCCCAGCTGGCCTGCCAGTATCTGCATTCCGAAAAGGTTGAAGTGGCGGCGCGCATTGCGCAGTACTGCGAAAAGCGTTTCGGCGTGAAAGGCCGCGTCCACTTCAACGTGGGCGGCTCTCAGGCCATCGAGGATTCCCTCAAGCTGGTTCGCAACGCCACCGGCCGCAACCTGATGTTCGCCTTCATGGGCGGCTATCACGGGCGGACGCTGGGCGCCAGCGCCATAACCTCCAGCTACCGCTACCGCCGAAGGTTTGGCCATTTCAGCGACCGCGCGCAGTTTGTTTTTTATCCCTATTGCCAGCGCTGCATCTACGGGCTGAAGCCCGACACCTGCGGGCTCTATTGCGAGGAGCAGTTCGAAAAACTGTTTGATTCGGAATACTACGGCGTGTGGGACGCGAAGGCTGAAGTGTCGGAGTATGGCGCATTCTACATTGAGGCGGTGCAGGGAACCGGTGGATACGTTATTCCGCCCGCCGATTATTTCAAGCGGCTAAAAGAGACCTGCGACAAACACAAGCTGCTGATCGTGGATGACGAAATCCAGATGGGTTTTTACCGCACGGGCAAGTTCTGGGCCATCGAGAATTTCGGCATCACGCCCGACATTATTGTGTTTGGCAAGGCGCTGACCAACGGCCTGAACCCGATTTCGGGCGTGTGGGCGCGCGAGGAATTGATTTCGCCCGAGGTCTTCCCTCCCGGCTCAACGCACTCCACCTTTTCGGCCAACCCGCTGGGCACCGCCGTGGCCCTGGAAGCGCTGAAGATGCTGGAAGAGGAAGATTACGAGAAGATCGTGAACGAGAAGGGCGCCTATCTTCTGGCCGGCCTGCGCGAGCTCGAGCGGAAGCATCCGGAATCGATTGGCCAGGTGGACGGCCTGGGGCTTGCCCTGCGGATTGAAGTGTGCAGGCCCGACCGCATCACTCCCGACCGCGAACTGACCGACCGCATCTTCGCCGAAGGCATGGCCGGAAACCTGGAAGCCCGCGGGCGCAGGATGGGACTGGTGCTCGACGTGGGCGGGTATTACAAGAACGTCTTCACCCTGGCCCCGGCGCTTACCATTACCCGCGAAGAAATGGACCTCGCCCTGGAACTGCTCGACCAGCTGTTTACCCGCTGCGCGAAGAAATAGTTCCTGGAAACGTTACATGCCTTCGAGCCCCCGAAGGGGGGCGGAAGAATTTAGCCCATAGCACAAGCTATGGGAAAACTATAAAACCGTCCAGCCCCGGACGGGCGTAAGATTCCATCCACCCGGCGTTCTTTCGCCCCTGCCGGGGCTTATCGGGATCGGGCGCCAACCAGGTTCCCACGGCTTACGCGCGTGGGCTAAAACCTTTCGGCTCTCCGGGCCTGGATATCCTTCTTTATTCACACCTTTTCAAGTCTCCCATCTGAACTGACGATTCACCTCGTGCGCCGGGCCGGGCTGCGCGCCAGAATCTGAAAGCCCGTGCCTCCGCAGAGGAAACCATTGAACCATTCAGGGCCTTTCCTTGCCTGGGGCGGGCGTGCCGGACGGGCGGCAGCTTTCTTTAAAACCGCTCGTGCTGTTTTGCTGTTGATGATGCTGGGAACAATGGCCGCAGGAGCAGCCGTGGGTCCGAGACTGCCCGCGACCGCCCCACCCCATGTCGGTTACGCTTCGCTGCCGCTGGCCTTTGAGCAGAACCGCGGGCAGGCGCCGCCCGCCGTCAAATTCCTGGCGCGGGGCAGCGGCTTCGCCGTCTTTTTCACAAAGGAAGAAGCGGTGATGTTGCTGGAGCGGAGCGCCAGGCATTCAACGAAACAATTTTCTGGTGGAAGGTTTGATGCCCTGCGCGTTAAGCGTCGGGATGTTCAGCGGGACGTTCTTCACCTCCGCTGGGTGGGCGCGAGTCCCGCCCCGGGGGTTGAAGGCCTGGGCAGGGAAGCCGGCAGCAGCAATTACCTGGTCGGTAGCGACCCCTCAAAGTGGGTGAAAGGCGTTCCATCATTTTCCAGGGTGGAATACCGCGGCCTCTATCCCGGCGTTGACCTGGTTTATTACGGCAAACACAGGAAACTTGAATTTGACATCGAGGCAGCCCCGGGAGCGGATCTCGGCTCTGTTCGTCTGCAACTTGCCGGCGAAAAACAACGCGCAGCCAAAATGTACGTCAATGCGGCCAGCCAACTTGTGGTGCATACCCGCGCCGGCGAGGTGCGTTTCCGCAAACCCCTCGCCTACCAGCCCGGCGGGAATTCCGGTAGGCATTTCGTGGCGGCCCGCTATGTGATGGAGAAGGGTGGCCAGGTTGGCTTTGAGGTCAGCGGTTACGATGCCTCGAAACCGCTGGTGATCGATCCGGTGCTGAGTTACTCCACTTACCTGGGCGGCAGCGATTACAATTACGCCACCGGCATCGCCGTGGACGCTTCCGGTGCCGCCTATATCACGGGATACACCAGCTCGGTCGATTTCCCCGTCAGGGGCGGCGTGCAGGGCATCTTTGCGGGCGGCGCCTGCAATACTGAGGTCAACACCGCCCCCTGCTTTGACGCTTTTGTGGCCAAACTCAATCCGCAGGGAACCGCTCTGGTTTATTCCACTTACCTGGGCGGCACGGGTGACGACGAGGGTGTTCGCGTCGCCGTCGATTCCTCCGGCCAGGCCTACGTGGCGGGGTTTACCGATTCGATAGATTTTCCCACCGCCGGCCCCTTGCAGGGTTCCAACGGAGGCGGCGCCTGCGGCACCACGGCCTACCCGGCTCCCTGCTATGACGCCTTTGTCGCCAAGCTCACTGCCGCGGGTTCGAACCTGGTCTATTCCACTTATCTCGGCGGGACCGGTGACGATTTTGCAAGCAGTATCGCGGCGGATTCGAGCGGCAACGCCTACGTCGGCGGGCTGACTTCATCTTCCAACTTTCCCGTGACTTACGGCGCCCTGCAAACGGGCTACGGCGGTGGACCCTTTGATGGTTTTGTGGCCAAGATCAACCCTGCAGGCTCGTCTCTTGTTTATTCCACCTATCTCGGCGGCAGCCAGGAAGACCATGTGAACGGCATCGCACTCGATGCCGCGGGAGACGCTTTTCTCACCGGACAGACCGACTCCGCCAACTTCCCCGTGCGGGCCGGCTTTCAGCCGAAATATACGGCGGGGCCGTGCGGCTCGGCGCTGAGCAGCATCCCCTGTTTTGAAGGATTTGTCGGCGAATTGAATTCAACCGGCTCGGCGCTGGTTTATTCCAGTTATCTCGGCGGGAGCGCGGCCAGCTATGGTTCCGATGTTGCGCTGGACTCTTCCGGTGCCGCCTACGTCGCCGGCTGGACGACTTCCAAAGATTTTCCCGTGACGCAGGGAGCTTATGACGCCACCTGGGGCGGCACCAACGAAGTTTTCGTGGCCAAAATCGCTGCGGGGGGCAGTGCGATCAGCTACGCCACCTATCTGGGTGATATCTATCCCGACCAGGCCAACTCCATCGCCGTGGACGGCGGCGGCAACGCCTGGATCGCGGGTTTCACCTATGGTGGAAAGTTCCCCGTGGCGTCTCCGCTGCAGGCGGCGAGCGGCGGAATTTACGACGCGTTTGTAAGTGAGTTTGATCCCACCGGTTCCACGCTGCTCTTTTCCACCTACCTGGGCGGGACCGGCAATGATGTTGCAGGCGGCCTGGCGCTTGATTCTTCCGGCAACGTCTATGTGACCGGAGCAACCTTCTCCACCGACTTCCCGATTACACCTTCCGCCATGACCAGCGGCTACACAGGCGGCTCCTACGATGCCTGGATCGCCAAAATCGGCCCCCAGACCGCCGCCGGGCTCTCTGCGGCGCCCAACCCGCTCGTCTTCACCGGCCAGGAAATCAACACCACCAGCGCGCCTTCCGCGCTGAAGATCGGCGCTGCCGGCAGCGCGGCGCTCAGCATCTCGGGGATTTCCGTTACGGGCCCTTTTCGGGAGACCAGCCAGTGCGGGCAGACCGTCGCCCCGGGCACCCCGTGCACCATCAATGTAACCTTCACCCCCACGGCAACCGGCACCCAGACGGGCACCTTGGTGATCACCGATAACGCCGCGGGCAGCCCGCAAACGGTGCGGCTGAGCGGCTGGGGAACCAGTGGCGCGGTCAGCCTCTCGGCGTCCAGCCTGGATTTCGGCTCTGTTGAAGTGGGAACCACCAGCACGCAGACGGTGACGCTGACCAACCCTGCGCAATCGCCGCTGGACATTTCCAGCATTCAGGCCGGCGGCGATTATTCGGAAACCAACAACTGCGGCAGCGTGGTGAACGCGGGCGCCAGTTGTGCCCTCAGGATTAGTTTTACACCCACGGCGGTGGGAACCAGCGTGGGAACGGTGGCCATCACGGACGGCGGACTCGGCTCGCCGCAGACGATTACCCTGACCGGAACGGGAGCGCCCCCGTTCTCGCTGTCGGCGAACCCGAGTTCGGAGACCGTGCTGGCGGGAACCGCCCAGGCCCAGTTCACTATTTCGGTTTCGAGCACTGCGGCGCTCACCGGTCCCATTGTTCTCGGCTGCGCCAGTGTGGCCCCCGCCACCTGCGCTTTTGATCCGGCTTCGGTCTCTCCCGGGCAATCGAGCACCCTGACGGTGGGGAACCTGGGCGCAGTGACTGCTTCTTCACTCCATTTCATGGTGACGGGAACGGAGGCAGCAGGCCAGACATCCACCTCATCGTCCACCAGCAGTTCCGGATCCATGACGGCAACCCTCGCGCTTTCGGTGCAGTTTGCGGATTTCAGCCTGGCGGCCTCGCCGGCGAGTGACTCGGTCCAGGCTGGACAGACGGCGAAATATACGCTGACCATTACCCCGCTCAACGGATTTGAAATGCCCGTTTCGCTCGCCTGCAGCGGCGCCCCCACGGGAGCGACCTGTTTGTTCTCCGCCTCCACAATGCAGATACCCGCCTCCGGTTCCGCCCAGGCCACTCTCACCGTGCACACCACAGCGCGGTCGCTGGTCCATCCTCCTTCCAGCGATGGGCCGGGTCGGCCACTCCCATGGTTTTCGGTGTGCCTGGGGTGCGCCTTTCTTGCGCTGCTTTCCGCCGGGTTCAGGCGGCGCCCGCCGGCGGTGGCCATTGGCGCCGCATCGTTGGCCTTGCTGATCTGCCTTGCCATGGCGGCCTGCGGCGGGGGCGCAGGAGGAGGCGTTTCTCCGGGGACGAACACCGGAACTCCCGCAGGAACCTACACCCTGGACATTACCGCCACTGCGCAATCGCTCAGCCATGCCAGCCAGGTCACGCTCCAGGTGCAATAGGGGAGCAGGCGGGAAAGGAAGGGTCATCAAAAAAAGCTTCCCCTCACTCTTGTTCCCACCATTATCTGTCGATGTATTAGACGAATTTGAAATCCTTGTCCGGCCCCATGGAGCCGGCGGGAGGTTTCCATTTCTGCAAGTGGTTGGTTTCAGGATGGATGAGGCAGCGGCTTCGGGCCTCTAAAGGGAAATTCAGGCTGACTGTGCAGCAGCGCCTCCGGACGCTGCGGGTGCGGTCCTGGCAGGGAGCATGGCTTATGTTTTGGGGGAAATCAAGGAAATTGGTGGGCCTGGATATTGGCTCCAGTTCGGTGAAGTTGGTTGAGCTGGCGCGGAACGGTGCGGGCTACGAACTGGTCAGCCTGGGCCTTGAACCGCTGGGCCAGGATGTGGTGGTGGATGGTTCGATCATGGATGCGCTACTGGTGTCTTCCGCCATCAAGAAGGTGGTTGCTGAAAACAAGATCAAGGTGAAGGAAGTTGCGACTTCGGTGTCAGGACACTCGGTCATCGTCAAGAGGATCACGCTGAGCGCGGTGGGCAATGCGGAAGTGGCTGCCGCCATTCCCTACGAGGCCCAGCAGCACATTCCCTTTGAGGTTGCTGACGTCAACCTCAGCTACCAGGTGATGGGACCTGCTCCGGCGGGAGGCGGGACGGAAGTCATGCTGGTGGCGGCGAAACGGGAAAAGATTCTGAACCACACCAACGTTCTGAGCCAGGCGGCCAGGATCCCGGTGGTCGTGGACATTGACGTCCTGGCGCTGCAGAACGCTTTTGAGGTGAATTATGAGCCGAAACCCGGCGCCGTGGTGGCCCTGCTGAACATCGGGGCCAGCACGATGAACATCAACATCGTGCGGGACGGGACGCCGCTGTTTACCCGCGACGTTTCCGTGGGAGGCAATCAGTACACCGACACGCTGCAGAAGGAGCTGGACCTTAGTTTTGACGACGCGGAGCTTCTGAAGCAGGGCCGTTCGCTTCCCAACGTCCCCGCAGCCGCCGCAATCCCGTACCTTCGTTCGGTCTCCGACATTCTGCTGCTGGAGATCCAGAAAACTTTTGATTTCTTCCGGCAGACGACCTCGCCGGAAAACATCCAGGCGATTTATCTTGCGGGGGGGACGGCCAAAGTGGGCGGCCTTCTCGAACTGTTAAAGGAAGAGTTCAATGTTCCGATTGAAATGATGGACCCGTTCCGCCGGGTGAACGTCAATCCTTCGCAGTTTGACGTGGGGTATACGGCGGAAATTGCGCCCCGCCTTTGCGTGGCGATGGGATTGGCCCTGAGGAGTTTTGACGCACCATGATGAAGATCAACTTGCTCGGACTGGAAGCTCCGGAATCAAGGGGAGCAGCGGGGTCTGCAGCGGCGCGGCAGGTCCTGGTGTTTGTGGTTGTGCTGGCCGTCTCGATGAGTACCGTGGGGTTTGTCGACTACTACTGGAGCCATCAGATCAGCCAGGTGCATGCCGCACTCGGGCGTGAACAGACCCGGCAGAAGGAACTGGCCACGGTCAGGGCCCAGAACCAGGAATACCAGAGGCAACTCAAAACGCTTGAAGAACGCATTCAAACCATCCAGAAGCTCCAGACCAGGCGCCAGGGTCCGGCCCAACTGATGGAAGGACTGGGGGAAACCGTGAACCAGACCCGGGATCTCTACCTCTTGCAGGTGACGCGGGAAGGGAAGATATTGCACATCCGCGGAGAAGCGAGCCGGGTTCCGGCGATCTCGCAGTTTATCAAGGCCCTGATGAACTCACCGCGATTTTCTGACGTCAAGTTGCAACAGTATTACCAGGACGACCAGCATGACCGCACTAACTTCAAGTTCAATCTGGACTGCGCCTATGTCCCGCCCGGGCAGGAGGAGCCGGATTCCGGTGAAAAATCGGCAATGGCAGCTCTGCCCCCAGAGAGCGGAAGGTAAGGGAGGACGCCGTCATGGCCTGGAAATACAACGATTTGTCGGCTGGCGCTCAAGCAGCTGGAGTGGCTGTTGTGGCGCTTGCCCTGGCGGGATTCTCGTTCTGGTACTTCGCGCTGCCTAAATCCAGCCAGCTGAACAGCCTGAAGCTGCAGGTGAAGAAGTTGAGGGCGGAGAATGACCGCAACGAGGCTTTCAAACGCGAGCAGACGGAATACCTGAACCGGATTGCCCAACTCAGCGAGCAGCTGAAGACGCTGCGGTCGATTGTGCCTGATGACCCCTCGACGGACGTTTTTGTCAGGTCCGTCTACAACACCGGCACCAACAGCTATGTGCATATCCGCACTTTCATATCTCAGCCGCAAGTGAGCAAGGAACTTTATGTCGAAATGCCATACCGGCTGCACCTGGACGGGACCTACTACCGGCTGTTGCAGTTCTTCGACCGGCTGGCCCACGACCAGCGGATCGTGACGGTTTCCAACCTGACGCTGGGTGCCCCGGAAGGGGGCGGCATGGGGGCCTACAAAGTGTCGCTCAATGAGACGGTGGGAGCCAATTGCGTGCTTACGACCTATTACAACCGGCCCGCGACCAATTCGAAAGCCAAAGCAAAGGCGGGGCCGAAGTAGGACGGGGGTAGTGTCATGACCCGACAACTGAAACGGCGTTTGTGGATCACCCGCCTGGGCATTAGTCTGGCGGCTTCATTCGTGCTCTTCCTGGGAGGACCTGCGACCGCCCGCTCCAGCGGGCAAAAAGACGTCGCAGGGGGCGCTCCAGTGGCCGCTGCCGCCACCCGAACTTCGCCGGTGAAGCCAAGCAAGCAGCGATTGGACGAGGAAAGGGCCATGGTGAGCGCCATGGCGGGGAAACGCGATCCTTTCAAGGTTCCTCCGCCGCCACAGATAAAGGATGGCGGGGACACCATGGACGGTCCGTTTCCGCCCGGAGCTCGTGGTCTGGTGATCGGACTTCTGCGCCTGAAGGGGATTGTGCGCGAGGAGGACAGCAAGACCATGATTGCGGTGGTTACAAACCGCGCCAACCTTGCCTATTTCCTGCACATTCATGAAGACGTTTACAACGGGGTCGTCAGCAGGATCACCCCGGACGCGATCTATTTTCAGCAGAAAAGCCTGGATACAGGCGGACGGATTGAGGCCCGGGAGGTTGTCTTGAGACTGGGTCCCGAGCGGCAGGAGGCAAGATGAGAAGAGACTATCTATTGGTGCTGGTGGCAATACTCGCTACGCTGGGCCTGGCGCTGGGGACAACGCTACAAGGAACCCCGGAAGGTTCGGCGAATCCGGCAAAAAATGTCGCCGGCACTCAAGTTCCGGCCGCCAGGAAGGACACCGGGGCCAAGCCCAGTACGCAGAAGCCCCTGTTGAGCCTGGTGACGGGTGTTTCGATTCAGACCGCAGATACCGGCGGAGGAACAACCATCGAGGTTGAAACCAGTGATCCCACTGATTATCGTGTCCTGCATCTGGAGAATCCAAACCGCCTGGTTCTGGATCTGGAAGGTGCGCGGAACGGCACCGACCGCTGGAGGTATTCCTCCCATTCGCCCTTACTGGCACGGGTCCGGATTGGAAGGTTCAGCCCTGAATATGGGGGCGTTATTCGCATTGTCGCAGACCTTCAAGGGAACCCTGCTTACACTGTCAACCGGCAGCCGGCAGGATTCCGCATCAAGCTGACTCCCAACGACGGCGGCGCGCGGGGAGCGGCTGCGAAGCCGGTGAAAGCCGAAGCCCGGCCACAGCAGCCACCTTCTTCCGGCAAGCCTTCGGCGGGCCGTGAAGTTGCAGAGGCAGTTCCACACCGGTCTGGTGAAAAAAGGAAGGGAAAAGCGTTGCCCCATACTCAGGAAACGGCAACCCTCGGGCATGTGCCAACCCTGCCGGGTAGGCCTGAGATGCCTTCTGGCGCAGAGAAACCGCCGGTGCCTGAACCGGAAGCAAAGCCGGCATCCCATCAGAGAACGGACCTGCCGGACGCCGTCCACGCAGCCAAAGCTGCAAAGGTTGTGGCCATGGCAAAGGATGCGGACCTCGGCCGCCCTCCTGAGCTGCCGGTTGCCCAGACGACAGAGGTTTCCAACGGGCCCAGATATACAGGGAAGCGAATCTCTTTAAACCTGAAGGACGTGGACCTGAAGGACTTCTTCAGGCTGATCCACGAGGTCAGCGGCCTGAACATCATTGTGGACCCGGATGTTTCCGGCACCGTGACCATTGTGCTCGATGACGTGCCCTGGGATCAGGCGCTGGCTCTCGTGTTGAACAACAGCGGCCTGGGGGACCGGCTGGAAGGGAATGTCCTTCGTATTGCCAAGATGTCGACCTTGACGCGGGAGGAAGAGGAGGTGAAAAAGCTGGGCAATGCCAAGGAGGAATCGGCGCCGCTGGTCACCGTTTTCCGCCCGTTGAATTATGCCAAGGCGGCCACCCTTGCCGCTCTTTTGAAGACCTGGGTGGGCGGGGGTGCGCTGAGCTCCCGGGGCAACGTTCTGGTGGACAACCGCAGTAATACACTGATCATTTCAGATATTGCCTCGCACATTCCCAGGATTGAATCCGTGATCATGAAACTGGACTCGAAGGCACAGCAGATTTCAATTCAGGCACGAATCATCCGCGCCACTTCAGACTTTGCGCGCAACCTTTCGACGGCGCTTTCGTTCGCGCAACGGAACGGTTCCGGAAGCGTTGTAACGGGTGGCGCTACGGGCAATGGGGTTTCGGGTGAACCCCTGGCTCCGCCTTCGGTGACGACGGCAACGGCAGCGGGATTCGGCGTGTTTGTGCTTTCCAACCTGGGCAGGAATTACGCCATCAATGCCGCAATCGCGGCGGCAGAAACCCACGACAAGGCAAAGACCATTTCACAGCCCTCCATTGTGACCCAGAACAATGTGGAGGGAACTGTGATTCAGGGGACCCAGATCCCCATCCAGACCACGATCAATAACACCATCAGCGTCCAGTACGTGCAAGCGTCGCTCCAACTGAAGGTCACCCCTCAGGTGACGCAGGACGGCAACGTTTTCCTGACCATCAACATCGAAAATTCCACGCCCGGCCCGGCCCTGACGCTCGCGGGGCCGACAATCAACACCCAGTCTGCCACAACCCAGGTTCTGGTGCCGAATGGGGGAACGGTCATTTTTGGAGGCGTCACCGTCCACACCAAGTCGGATTCTTCCACTGGAGTTCCGTTACTGGACAACATCCCGGTTCTCGGAAATCTCTTTAAGAGCAGCAACAAGCAACAGAATGACCAGGAACTACTCTTCTTCGTAACACCCAAGATTCTGATCTAGCATAACTTCTTCACCGGGACGACATCCCGCAATTCGTAGTAAAATCTATGATCTCAACGAGGAGGCGAAGGCTTCCTCGTTTTATTTTCAGACGATGAATTCAAACGGAATACTGCATCCTTACACGGCAAGACAGCAGCGTCTACGGGCGCAATTCGAGCGCCGGAAGATTGCCGCACTGCTGGTCACCCACCTGCCCAGTATTTATTACCTGAGCGGTTTCCGCGGGAGTGCCGGGGTGCTGCTGGCAGGCCCGCGGGAGAGCATCCTTTGGGTTGATCCACGGTATACGCTGCAGGCGACTGAACAAGCAGAGGGAGTCAAAGTTGTCGAGGCGAAAAGCGGTCTTCTTAAGGAAGCTGCCGGCTGGATTCGAAAGAAGCGGCTGGGGCCTGTGGGTTACGACGACGCGGCTCTCACGTGCCGGGAGTTCGCCAGTCTTGAAAGGGCCGGCGGGCCCCGGCGGCGATGGATTTCCGCGGGCGGGATGGTCGAGGATCTGCGAATCGTGAAAGACCCCGGGGAGATTGATTGGATTCGGAGGGCCGGGAAGTTGACTGTTGAGGTTTTCGAGGAGGTCAGGGAAAAGATTCGTCCTGGCGTCAGGGAAAGTGATCTGGCTGCTGAGATTGAATATCGGATGAAGCGGAAGGGAGCCGAAGGCGCGGCTTTTGAAACGATTATTGCCTCCGGCGAGCGGAGCGCCTGGCCGCACGCCATGGCGTCTGCCAAGTTGTTGAAGGAAAACGATTTGGTTATCATTGACCTGGGTGCTATACTTGGCGGATACGCAGCCGACATGACTCGAACGCTCTATCTGGGAAAACCGTCGGCGCGTGTTCGTACGCTCTATAACAAGGTTCGCGAGGCTCAGGAACGAGCCACCCAGGTTGCGCGAGTGGGGCGGCTGACCGGTGACGTTGATGCGGCCGCCCGTGAGGCGCTGGCAAGGAGAAAGCTGGAGCAGTATTTTACGCACAGCACCGGGCACGGCGTAGGGCTCGAAATCCACGAACTGCCCCGTGTAAGCCGTGGAGACAAAAGGCGGCTCCAGCCGGGGTATGTTATAACAGTAGAGCCGGGCGTCTACCTGGAAGGTTTCGGTGGAGTCCGGATTGAAGACACGGTGCTGGTGACCGATGGGGAGCCGGAGGTCCTGACGCCGGCGCCCAAAGACGCCTGGTTTACCAGCAAGGATTGAAGCACAGAGGAAAATTATGCCCGGCAAGAAACCATCCCGCAGCGGAGAAGCAGCGCCAGAACGGAGCTGGGAACTCCAGGAGATCCAGCAATTGATTGACCTGCTGACCGAGCGGGAAGTCGCAGAATTTGAGATGGAAAAGGATGGGATGCGGATCCGCATCCTGCGCCAGTCACCCGCCGGTGCAACGTCTGTTCCGGTCTCTCCGCACAATTCGAGTGGCGATTTGGCGCGGCAGCCTGCTGAGCCGGTGGCCGCTCCGGTGCCGGCTGTGACCCCGGCTTCCGCGGCGCCAGAGCCGCAGCCTGAGCCATCTTCCGAAAATGTGCATGTTCTAAAATCGCCCATCGTGGGAACTTTCTTTGCGTCGCCTTCGCCGGAAACTCCTCCGTTTGTCAATGTTGGCGACCGGGTCCGCGTGGGTCAGGTGCTTTGCATTGTAGAAGCGATGAAGCTGATGAACGAGATCGAGTCGGAGTTTGCCGGCGAGATTGTACGCATTCATGCTGAGAACGGCCAGCCGGTGGAATATGGACAGCCTCTCTTTACCATCAAGCCCTCTTAAGAAGAGAAGTTTCAGTGTGACCCGTAGCGAGCCGCCAGAGAGCTTGGCGCCGTTCCGGCCAGTGTGACACATGTTTGGAAAGATTCTGATTGCCAACCGGGGTGAAATTGCGTTGCGGGTAATCTGTGCCTGCAAGGAACTGGGTATCCCCACCGTTGCCGTATACTCGGAGGCTGACCGCTATTCGCTCCACGTGCGGTTCGCGGATGAAGCGGTTTGCATAGGCCCTGCCAGAAGCTCGGAGAGTTATCTCAACGTAGCAGCCATCATCTCAGCCGCGGAGATCACCGGAGCCGAGGCCATCCATCCCGGGTATGGATTCCTGGCTGAGAATCCTAATTTTGCCGAGGTTTGCGAAACCTGCAAGCTGACATTTATTGGACCTTCACCCGAGGCGATCCGCCTGATGGGCGATAAGAACCAGGCGCGGAAGCGCATGGCGGAACTCGGCCTGCCGGTGCTTCCCGGTACGGAAGTTCTGGGTTCGGAAGAAGAGGCTCTGAGGGCCGCCGAAAAGATCGGATATCCTGTCATGGTAAAGGCATCGGCGGGTGGCGGCGGGAAGGGAATGCGGATTGTCAACTCCGCGGAGCAACTGCCAACGCTCCTGCAGACGGCTCAGACCGAAGCTGAAGCCTCCTTCGGCTCCTCGGCCGTTTACCTCGAGAAATATATTTCCTCGCCCCGGCACATCGAATTTCAGGTGATGGCCGACCAGCAGGGTAAGGTCATCCATCTCGGAGAGCGCGAATGCACCATCCAGCGGCGCCACCAGAAGGTGTTGGAAGAATCGCCTTCCACCCAGATCGACGCTGAGACCCGGCAGGAGATGGGCCTCAAAGTGATCCGTGCGCTGAGGGAGATTGGTTATACCAACGCGGGTACTGTTGAATTTCTGATGGATGAGAACCGCAAACTTTATTTTCTGGAGATGAACGCCAGGATTCAGGTGGAACACCCGGTGACGGAGATGGTGACCGGGTTGGATCTGGTGAAGATGCAAATCCAGGTTGCTGCGGGGCTGCCGCTGCCCGTTGCAGGAGACACGGTCGGCCTCCGGGGCCATGCCATCGAGTGCAGGATTTGCGCTGAAGACCCCGAAACCTTTGTACCGTCGGCTGGCAAGATCACCGGTTTCCACGTGCCCGGAGGCACCGGCGTCCGGGTCGACACGGCCGCTTACGCGGAGTCGGTCATCCCTCCTTATTACGACTCGTTGATTGCCAAACTCGTGGTTCATGCTAAGGACCGCGAGGAAGCTGTGCAGCGAATGTCGCGAGCCCTCGAGATGTTTATTATTGAGGGCATTTCCACCTCAATTCCGTTGCAGGAAAAGATTCTGGCCGACAAAGATTTCCGTGCCGGCAGATTCGATACCCAGTTTCTCAATCGTTTCAGCCGCAACTGCGTGGGCGGTTAATCTGGAACCGCCTGGGTCCTGACTTATGGATTCTCGACTTCCCCGCCTGTATGCCATCATTGACTCTGCCCAGACGAGGAACCTGGAGCCCTTGGGCGTTGCAGACGTGCTTCTCTCGGCAGGCGTCCGGCTGATTCAATACCGCGGCAAGACGGATTCCTCGCGCCTCCTGTTTGATATTTGCAGCGCCATGGCCGAACGGGTGCACCAGGCCGGAGGAATCTTCATTGTCAATGACCGGGCGGACCTGGCCCGGATCACCGGCGCCGATGGCGTTCACGTGGGCCAGGAGGACCTGCCCGCGGAGGAGGCTCGCCGGATCCTACTTGCCGGCCAGCGAGTGGGCGTTTCAACCCATACGCGGGCCCAGTTTGAAGAGGCCGGGGCCACTTCAGCTGACTACATCGCTTTTGGGCCAATCTTTCCCACCGGAAGCAAAGAGCGTCCTGACCCCGTGGTGGGTCTTGAGCGGTTGCGCGAAATGCGTGGACTGGCGCGCAAGCCCCTGGTTGCCATTGGTGGAATAACCCTTGACAATGCGGCTTCTGTCATCGAAGCTGGAGCGGACTCCGTGGCGGTGATTCATGATCTGCTGGCCGCGGAAGACATCGGGGCACAAGCGCGGAAGTTCCTGAAAGCGCTGGGCTGATGGGTGGCCGCAACTTTCCGCCAGCGTTCGGGTAAAGTTGTTTCACACAGCCAAAGGATGGGTAACATGTCTGCGACGGTAGGGAACAACTCTGCCACAGAATCTCCCCCAGCAGAGTTGGTCAAAGGACTGGGCCTGCTGGACTGCACCACGATTGTGATGGGCTCGATGATCGGGTCGGGCATCTTTATCGTGGCAGCGGAAATTGCGCGCGAAGTCGGTTCGCCGGGGCTTTTCCTCCTTTCCTGGGTCGTCAGCGGCGTCATGACGGTTTCCGCGGCGGTGGCCTATGGTGAACTGGCCGCGATGATGCCAAAGGCCGGAGGCCAGTACGTTTACCTGCGTGAGGCCTTCAGCCCGCTCTTTGGCTTCCTTTACGGCTGGACACTCTTCCTGGTGATTCAGACGGGCACCATGGCCGCCGTTGCCGTTGCATTCGGCAAGTTCCTCGGTTTCTTTTTCCCCTGGTTTTCTGAAACAAATTATCTGCTGGATTGGGGCAGGGTGACGATTCTTGGACATCCAGTGGGCCTGACGGTCTCCACGCAGCAGGGTCTTGCCATCGCGGTTCTTCTGGGTCTGGGCGCCGTCAACATTTTTGGTTTGCGGACCGGCGCCTGGATTCAGAACACATTTACTGTTCTCAAGGTGGGCGCACTGGTGGGGTTGGTGGCCGCGGGAATCTGGTGGGGGACACGCCACTCTGAAGCAGCGCCAGTCCAAACGAGTTTCTGGGGAAATGCGCACTGGGACACGGCGACCCTGACTATTCTGGCCGTGGCGCTTGTGGGTCCGTTGTTTTCCTCCGACGCCTGGAACAACGTTACCTTTACGGGCGGCGAGGTCAAGAACGCCAAACGTAACCTTCCGTTGGCGTTGCTGATCGGTACTGCCGTGGTGTGCAGCATCTATTTTCTGACCAACCTGATTTACGTCCGGGCGCTGCCCTTTGCCGCAATCCAGCACGCTCCCGAGGACCGTGTGGCGACGGCGGTCATGGAAGCCATTGTAGGGTCCAAAGGCGCCGGTTTGATGGCTGCCGCGATCGTTATCTCCACGTTTGGTTGCATGAACGGGATGAGCCTGGCGGGCGCGCGCGTCTACTACGCCATGGCAAAAGACCGGCTGTTCTTTTCCAAAGTAGGCAAAGTCCACCCCAGGTACCATACGCCAAGTGTCTCGCTGATGGTCCAGGCCGTATGGGCCTCCCTGCTGACACTGAGCGGAACCTACAACCAATTGCTGGATTACGTGGTTTTTGCCGTGCTCTTATTCTATATTTTGACTATCCTTGGTCTTTTCCGGTTGCGCCGCACGCGTCCGGACGCCCCGCGTCCATACCGTGCATGGGGATACCCGTTTGTGCCGATCCTCTACATCGTGCTTGCTTTGTTTATTGAGTGGGCCTTGTTGATGTACCGGCCGGGGCGGAGCCTGGCAGGCCTGGGAATCGTCGCTGTAGGAATTCCAATCTATTTTCTCTGGCATAGGCGGAGCTTACCGGTTGACCGTTAAGAACAATCTGGAGGCGGGATGTCTGATTTATGGGTGAAGAAGAGTATCGAACAGTTGCGGCACGAATCCGCAGACTCTGAGCATGGGCTGCGACGCGTGCTTGGGCCCGTTGCGCTGATCTCTCTGGGTATCGGAGCTATCGTCGGAGCCGGGATTTTTGTCATCAGCGGCGTAGCCGTGCAGCACACGGGGCCGGCGCTGGTGCTCTCCGTCATCCTTTCCGGTATCGGGTGCGCCTTTGCGGGCCTCTGCTATTCGGAATTTGCTTCCATGATCCCGATTGCCGGCAGCGCCTACACTTACGCTTACGCGACCATTGGCGAGTTCCTGGCGTGGATTATCGGCTGGGACCTGATCCTTGAATATGCCGTGGGCTCCACAACCGTTTCCATTGGGTGGTCCGGGTACACGCTCTCTTTCCTGAGGACGCTGCATATTCCTTTCCCGGCGGCCCTGGCCCGCAGCCCCTGGGACCCGGCAACGAATATCGATGGGACCATGGTCCACTCCTATTTCAACCTTCCGGCGTTTTTTATTATTTGCGTGATTACTGTTTTGCTGATTCTTGGCATCCGTGAATCCGCAAGGTTCAACAACGTGGTCGTTATTGTCAAGGTGGGGGTGCTGCTGCTGTTTATCGGAGTATGCGCGATGTTTATTACCCGGGCCAACTGGATTCCGTTTCTGCCCGCGAATACGGGAACCTTCGGAGATTTTGGATGGAGTGGCGTCTTGCGAGGCTCGGGCCTCATCTTTTTTGCCTATATTGGTTTCGACGCCGTCTCGACGGCTGCGCAGGAAGCCCGCAACCCGGAGCGCGATATGCCGATCGGCATCCTGGGATCTCTGGGGATTTCCACCGTGCTCTACATCGGCGTTGTCCTGGTTTTGACCGGGGTCACGTCCTACACCAACCTGAATGTTCCAGATCCTCTTGCCGTTGCGGTTGACGCGACCTCTGCGCACTGGCTCTCGCCGATTGTCAAGCTGGGAGCCATCCTGGGAACAACGGCGGTGATTCTGGTGATGATGCTAGGCCAGACCCGTGTTTTTTATACGATGGCATTCGACGGTCTGCTGCCCAAGGTTTTCGGCACGCTCCATCCGCGGTTCCGCACGCCTTATAAAAGCACGGCGCTGGTTGGTTTTTTTGTCGCTTTCGCAGGCGGTCTGATCCCGCTGCGGATTGTAGGGGAACTGGTCAGCATTGGGACCCTGCTCGCCTTCGTTATTGTTTGCGGATCCGTTTTGGCGATGCGCAGGATGCGCCCTGATATCAGACGTCCATTCCGGACGCCGGCGGTCTGGTTTGTTGCCCCGATGGGGATGCTCGTTTGCCTGGCGCAGATGGTGGGCCTGCCCCTTGACACCTGGATTCGTCTCTTCGTCTGGATGGCAATCGGCTTCGTCATTTATTTCGGTTACAGCCGCCGCCACAGCCTCCTTCGCCGCGCCGGGAAACAGGCTCCAGCGACTTCGGTTACGAAAACAGAAAGTTGAATCGGAGGGCTGCCTTGAACAGGGCGAACCTGAACCTGTCGCCTTTACGCCGCCGCCCTTGTTTACTGTGCAGCGTTAAACCAACATTAAATTTTCCCTCGCCTGACGCGCTCGGGAGGGTGAATGTTTTCTTCTGTGTTTGAAGTGATTATCCGGGAATACCGCGCGCGGCCGATGGCGCGCTTTACGGCCTGGCTGATTGCTTTTGGCGCAGCATTATGGGTGGAAAGCATCATCTCCGGCGGCGCTCCAGGCCCGCTGTGGGCGTTGTTCTTTGCCGGACTGGCCGTCTCTGCCGGCTATTATATTTTCCGGCTGGTCGGCGCCTTCAAACACCACGTTTTGTGGCACCTTCGCCGCAGGCTGGTTGTCACCTACATTTGTATTGCTGTCGTTCCTATCGTTCTGATCCTGGTTCTGGCGGGGATGGGTACCGTCATTGCTAACGGCCAGTTTGCGGCGTTTCTGGTGACACTTAATGTCAATGACCAGGTTGAGAAGATGGAGCAGTTAAACCGCATCGTTGCCCACGAAGCCTATGTGAGCCCTGCCCAGACTCCAGACCAGTTGCTGGACCACATACAGCAGTTCTACGTGCAACAACTTTCCCAGCATGCCGCAAGCTACCCGGGACTTGAGATTGTGGTTCGTGTGGACAACCGGGAGAGCGCGTTTTATTTCAGCGGCAAGCCGGTCTCCAAGGTTCCGGCCATCCCCCTCTGGTTCAAGTCCGAAGAATTTTCAGGAGTTGTTGTGGACAGCGGCAGGCTGCTTCTTCGGGCCGCCGACCAGGGTGAGACTCGCGCCGGAAAAATCACCATGATTTTGTCAGAACCGTTCAGCCCGGAACTTCTAGACATTCTGGGCCAAGGCATCGGACCGCTTGGGGTGATTGAGGCGAATGTGGGCGGGATGGTTCCGATCCAGCCACTTGCGGGAAGTCTGCCTGCCGCCATGGGGAATCAGCCTCAGGAACAGGTCATCGTGCGCTCAAATTCCCTTTACCTTCCTCCGGCAGCCAATTTGCTGGATGCCGACGTTTTCGGGACCTCTTCGTTGAATGTCATCCGCTGGGATGCCAACGCGAGGCAGTATCTTCCTCACCCCGTATTCGTCTACGTGACTTCCAGACTGTCCATTCTCAGTCGCCATCTGCTGGCTACACTGGGCCGGTATTCCCGGATCTATCTCACTCTGTTTCTGGTAATAGGAGCTGTTTTCCTTGCCATCGAGCTGATTTCGCTTATTGTTGGAATCCGCCTGACACGGACGATTACGGGGACAGTCGACAGATTGTATGAGGCAACGGAGCATATCCGGGCGGGCGATCTTTCCCACCGGATCGAAATGCCGGCGCAGGACCAGCTCAGTTCACTGGGCGGAGCTTTTGACAACATGACGGAATCGCTTCAGCGCCTTCTGCGTGAGTCCCAGGAAAAGACGCGTCTGGAGCATGACATCCAGATTGCGCGCGAGGTCCAGGAGCAATTGTTTCCTGCGGCCGCGCCAGAGGTGCCGGGTCTGGAACTTTACGGCATCTGCCGGCCGGCGCGGGGCGTCAGCGGTGACTATTACGATTTCCTGCCTGTGGGGAACGACAGGGTTGGAATGGTGCTGGGCGACGTCAGCGGCAAGGGAGTTTCGGCAGCATTGATCATGGCTGCCATCCAGTCGTTGATTCGGACCCGTTTCTACAAAGACTCGTCAGATGGGGAGCCCGATTCTGACCGCTTCTCAACGGCCCGCTTCTTCGGGGTATTGAATCAGCAGATGTTTGAAAATACGCCCGAAGAAAAATATGCGACCTGCTTTTACGCTCTTTACGACTCAGCCAACCGCCAGCTTGTCTATACCAACGCTGGCCACCCCGCCCCGGTCCTTTTCCGGAATGGAAGCATTGATCGCCTGGATACAGGGGGCACGCCTCTGGGATTGATTTCTCCTGTATCCTACCGCGAGGCGAAGATTGCGCTGGAGCCTGGAGACACGCTGATCGCTTTTACGGATGGCTTTACGGAGAGCGAAAACAGCTTCGAAGACCAGTTTGGCGAAAACCGCCTGATCGAAGCTGTGCAGCGATCCCGGGGTGGTCCGCTGCCCGCGCTGGTGGAAGAAATATACCGGAGCGTCGAGGAATGGACGGGCGGCGGCGAACCGCAGGACGATATGACGCTGATTATTGCACGGGCGACGCCTGCCTGAGGGCCCCGGCCGCCGTTGTCCATTCACCAAATGTTCAGTAAACTGAAGTAAGTGCCCCGCTGGTTGACAGTTTTCTGATACAGGGGAGAGAGGGGCTGGCCGGTGTTTGATGGAGTCGGCGGACCGTGCCGGCTGCGACGCAGTCTATCCATATAACCAGAGCCTTGTGAGAATCGGCGCCGGGCTGTCCATGCGGCCCCGGGAGGAATGAGACAGTGAAAGGCATTCGAACCGCCGGCCTGATTTTTGCGGCCCTCATTGCTCTGATCGGCGTTGGGACAGCGGGTTTTCATTTCGTGCAGGGGTGGGGCTGGTTCAAGTCTCTTTACACGACGCTGATGACGGTTTCCACCATCGGCGCGGGCCCGGAAAATGAGTTGAGCGGCCGGGGTGAGATTTTCAACGTTATTCTGATTCTGCTGGGCGTTGCCACCGTCGGCTTTGCAATTGGAACCCTCACCAAGGCGGTGGTAGAATTCGAGTTGGGTTCATTTTTCGGACGGCGCCGCATGGAAAAGGAACTTTCAGCCCTGAAAGACCACTTTATTGTGTGCGGCATGGGCCGCGTGGGGCGCCGCGTCGCGTCTGAAGTTGTGGCCCGTAAATGCCCGCTGGTCATCATTGAGCGCGACCCGGGCAGAGCTGCATGGGCCTTGGACCGGGGATACCCCACCATCATTGGCGACGCCGCAAGCGAGGCCGTCTTGCACAAGGCCCACATTGAAACCGCACGCGCACTGGCCAGCGCCGTTACTTCTGACGCGCAAAACGTCTACATCGTTCTAACAGCGCGCGGCGTTGCGCCGCACATTCCGATTGTGGCGCGCGCCAGCGAGGAAGATGCGGAATCAAAGCTTCTCAAGGCGGGTGCGACGACGGTGGTTTCCCCTTACAGTTATGCAGGCCAGCGCATGGCACGCACGCTGACCAGCCCGCATGTTCAACGTTTCATTGATATGGCGCTTTCCTCTCTCAGTGAGACCAACCTGGAGATTGAAGAGGTTCAGGTGGGGAGTCCATCCAGGCTTGCGGGGAAGAATCTGGAGGAAGCCAGGATTCGTGACCGGTTCAGCCTTATTGTGCTGGCAATCCGCCGCCAGGACGGACAAGTGGAGTTCAATCCCGACCCAACCCAGACAATCACTGCCGGAGACTATCTCATCGTGATGGGTAATTCGCAAGACTTAAGGCGACTTGAATCCCATGCAGGCGTTAAGGAATGAAGATCCTCACAGCCGCCCAGATGCAGGACGTCGACCGGAATACGACGGAGCGCTACGGGGTGCCCAGCCTGACGCTGATGGAGAACGCCGGTCGCAGCGTGGTGAAATTTGTGCACCAGCGATTCTCTCCGCTCGAGGCGCAGGAGATTGTCATCCTGTGCGGCCGTGGAAACAACGGCGGCGACGGCATGGTGGTGGCGCGCATGCTGCGCGAACTGGGCGTGGAGCCGCGCGTGCTGCTGCTGGCAGATCCTGAACGCCTGAGGGGTGATGCTGAAGTCAACTACAAACGGCTCGCCCAGACCGGTTTGCCTTTGACTGTGCCCGACCATGCCTCTTGGGAAGAGCTCAAGGGCAAATTGGGCAATGCGTCCCTGGTGATAGATGCAATTCTGGGAACCGGACTCTCCAAACCGCTGGGCGGATTTCTGCTTGAAGTGGTGAGGGATATCCCTGGTGTGTTCCCCAAGGCCAGGATTGTCGCGGTTGATTTGCCCACCGGAGTGGCTGCCGACAGCGGCGAACTGATCGGTGAGTGTGTGCGGGCGGATGCATCGGTAACATTCACGGCTCCAAAAATTGCTCACGTTTTCCCTCCTGCTTGTGAAAAGGCGGGCGAGTGGGTGGTGAAGCCTATCGGCACGCCCGCTGAGGCGCTGGAGGCCCATCCGGACTTCTTTCTCAACCTTCTTGAGCCGCACGATCTGGAGTGGCTGGTCCGGCCGCGCAAACTCGAGTCCCACAAGGGCAACTTCGGCCATGTACTTGTCCTGGGAGGGTCTGTTGGGAAAACCGGCGCCGCGGGGCTGGCGGCAAAAGCCGCGTTGCGTGCCGGCGCGGGGTTGGCAACAGTGGCCACACCCGCAAGCGCTCTGCCAGTTATCGCCTCACTCGGCATGGAAATTATGACGGAGCCGTTGCCGGAGACCGATTCCGGAACGATTTCGTTGCGAGCCCTCAAGGATGGGCTCCTCGACAGGTTGGTGGAGGGCAAGTCGGTGCTGGCGGTGGGCCCGGGCCTGGGACGGGAAACTGAAACGATGGAACTGGTGCGGGAGGTTGTCAACCGCTACGACCTGCCGGTTGTGCTGGATGCTGATGGATTGAACGCGTTTGCGGGATGCATTAAGACGCTTCATACGGAAGGGCGAATTCGTGTGCTGACGCCCCATCCTGGTGAAATGGGGCGGCTTGCAGGTCAAAAGACTTCGGAAATTGTTGCTCATCGACTGGATGTGGCGCGCGAGTTCGCAAGAAGACATGGAGTACAGCTCGTTTTGAAAGGCTTCCGTACACTCACCGCTTCGCCGGATGGCCAGGTGTGGGTGAACCCGACCGGCAACCCCGGCATGGCCACGGGAGGCTCAGGGGATGTGCTGACAGGCATCACCGCAGCTCTGCTGGCCCAGTATCCCGACCGGGTGCCGACGGAAGTTACCGCAGCCGCCGTTTATCTTCACGGGCTGGCGGGTGATATCGCCGCGCGCGAACTTGGCGAGGCTTCCGTGATAGCCGGTGATATCCTTGAAGCCCTGCCGAGGGCGTATCAGGAACTGAAACGACAACTGCACTGCTGAATTGCTTAAGGGGGCTGACGGTCGGGTGTTACAGGGAAGAGCCTCGGGCGTCCAGAATAATCGATTGGAATTTGTAACCCACTCGGCCGAAGAGACCATTGAACTTGGTGCAACGCTTGCCCGGCAATTGCCGCAGTCCTGCCTGCTGGTCCTGGAAGGCGAACTCGGCAGCGGCAAGACCACTCTCGTGAAAGGGATTGTCTCGGGTCTCGGAGTTGCGCGGCAGGAGGAGGTTACAAGCCCTTCCTTCACGCTGGTCCACGAGTATGGAACGGAACGCAAAGTCTACCATGCCGATCTCTACCGGGTGGAGGGCGCAAGGGAGCAGGCAACTCTGGGATTGGAGGATTTGCTGGAGCAGGAGGCCATGGTCATCGTAGAATGGGGAGAAAAGCTGATGGATCAGGATGTAAGCGCGCGAGTCAGAATCCACATGGAGTTGCTGGAAGGTGAAGACCGCCGCGTCACGATTGAAGGTCTGGGAAAGTAGCGCATGTTGCCTCAAAACGCGCGGCCTGGTATTGCTGGTGGCCCTTTTGTTGACGTCATGCGCGTCGACTCCAAGGACCCGTTATTACACCCTGCGCATCCCGCCGCCGGCTGCTGCAAAATGACAACCGCGGCATGGCCCATGTTGTAGAACAGGAAGTTGCGCAGAAGCAGCAGCAAGAACAAGCTCAATGAGTGGAGGAACCGTAGAACATGGTGACACAGGCTGAGCCCGTACAATGGGCGCTGATTATTGGATCTTCGAGCGGCTTCGGGGAGGCCCTGAGCCTTGAGCTGGCGCAATCCGGTCTGGATATTTTTGGAGTTCACTTTGACCGGCGTTCGGCACAGGAGCGCATTAACGGAATTGTGGAAAAGATCAAGGCCGCCGGGCGTGACGCCGTGTTCTTTAATATGAATGCCGCCGATGCTGAAAAACGCGACGGGGCGCTGGACAAGATGCAGGAACACTGGTCCCAGCGCGGCGGAGATCATTGCGTGAAGGTTTTTGTGCATTCAGTGGCTTTCGGATCGTTATTGCCCTATACCACTCACGATTCCAATGGCCAGCTGACACAGGCGCAAATGGAAATGACCGTGGATGTGATGGGCAACAATCTTGTTTACTGGGTTCAGGAACTTGTACGGCGGAAGATGATGCGCTCCGGCGGCCGTATCTACGGCATGACAAGTGCCGGCGGCCACAGCGTGATCCCGAATTACGGAGCGGTATCTGCGGCCAAGGCGGTGATGGAATCCCACATCCGGCAGCTTGCCTTTGAACTGATGCCTCTGGGCATTACTGCGAATGCCATTCAGGCCGGTGTGACCGTAACGCCCGGTTCCAGCAAGATCCCGGGCATCGAAAAGCTGGCCGAGTTTGCCAAATTACGGAATCCCGGCGGCCGATTGACCACTCCGGAGGATATTGCCCGTGCCGTTGCGGCGCTGATGGACGACCGCACCCAGTGGATGACCGGGAACGTCATCCGTGTGGACGGCGGCGAAGATATTGTGACGTAACACAGCGCCAGGCGGCTGTTTCGTTTAACAACATGCTGTCAGGAAACCACTAATCCAGTTTGCGAATTTCATTCAGCACCTCAGAAACCGGCGCCCTGATTCGGTAGTCCTCCGCCTGGTGCAGCCAGCGGATGGTCCCTTTCTTGTCAATCAGCACCAGGGTTGGAGTATTAATCGGTGCTCCCGCATGATTCTTGTAGACGGGCGAACGCGTCCCGTACAAATCCATCACCTGGTCATGCGAATCCGATAACATCGCGAATGGAGCTTTCAGTCTGGCTCGCGCTTCTCTAACTTTCCCGATGGGATCAACGCTGATGGCCAGGACCCGAACGTCGAGGTCCTGAAGTTCCTGATAGTGTTTAACGAACTCGCCGAGTTCGGCCATGCAGTAGGGTCACCAGTATCCCCGGTAAAAATCAATCAGTACGTTGTGTCCGCTGAAGTCCGATAATCGAACAGCCTTGCCGTCCGCAGCCGGAAGTGCAAAGCCCGGAGCCTTTTCACCAACCTGCACCCGGAGCGGCGGCAATTTGATTTCTCTGCCGGATGCTGCGTTCGCGAGCCACGGCAAAAGGAGCAAAGGGACTAAAAAGAACGCCAGTGCCAACTGCTCAAGGTGCGAAGCTTGTCCACGCATGAACCTCTCCTTCCAAATACCTGTTATTCGGGAAACCCACTGCGAACCTTACTCAACCCTAACAGGCGGCGATGACGGATTGCAAGGAGTGCCTGCGCTGGTTTGAACGGCGCAACCGCCCCGGAGAAGCTTGTCCTGGAGATTGTGGAATTTTTTAGAGAAAGGGGCGTTCAGAGGTTTGAAAATCTTGAGGCCATGACCGAGCAGGTGGCGTTCGCGCTGACCTCCATCAGTTTCCAGGAGTTCGCAAAAGACGCTGGCTATCCCGCAACTCACCATTAAGGAAACCCTTCCCCAAAACTACACCTTGTTGCGAACACAGCAGAAAGGGTCGGAATCCAATTCTGCGTGATACCTAGACGGTTTTATCAGGCGCATCGCAGAGGGATTCGAGGGGGCAATCGATGCACATTGGCTTGCGGGCCTGGCAGATCCCTCGCCCAAACCAGATGACTTGATGCCCAAAGGTAATCCAGCGGTCTTTGGGGACAAGCTCTATCAGATCCAGTTCTACCTTTTCGGGTGTCTTGCCACTGGATAGCTTCAGCCGGCGTGCAATCCGGAAGACGTGCGTATCCACCACGACACCAGTGGCAATTCCAAAAGCGCTTCCCAGCACAACATTCGCGGTTTTCCTGGCGACGCCGGGAAGCGTCAGCAATTCGTCCATGGTTTTTGGAACTTTGCCTTTGAAATTTCCGACAACCCTCTTTGCAGCGCCAATGATGTTTTTGGCCTTGTTGCGAAAAAAACCGGTGGAACGGATGTCTTCTTCAAGCACCTTCTGGTCCAGCCGGGCGAAATCCATCGGGCCGGGATATTTCTTAAAAAGACTTGGTGTGACCTTGTTGACGCGCTGGTCGGTGCATTGGGCTGAGAGGATGGTGGCGACGAGAAGCTGAAAGGCGTTGCTATGAGTCAGGGCGCACTCGGCGTCTGGAAATAACCGCTCGAGCCCCCCGAAGATCTTCTTCAATCGCTGGGGTGACGTGTAGCCGGCTTTCTTCTTTGTGGATGTTCTTTTCTTTGCCGGCTTTGCTTTCCTGGGGGCAGTGGATCTCATGAACCTCCCGTAACTGCGGATGAGGGATTTCGAATTTGATTATAGGAAGCGGGTCTACTTCAATCCAGCGTTCTCAGCCGAAATTTTTGAAAACGAGGACCAGTCAAGGTCCTCGCCGTGGCGCGCGATGGCGGCAAGAATATGGTCGCGGACGAGACTGGCAACCGGCATGGGCGCCCGGGCGTCCGCTGCCGCAGCCAGCACAAGGCTTACGTCTTTCAGTCCCAGGAGAAGTTTAAATCCAGCCGGCAGGAACTGTTCCTTCGCGATCAGGTTGCCGTAGGTCTTGTAAACCGGGGCTGCAAACAGAGTGCTGGTCATGACTTCAAGAAAGGTCTCGGGCTCAACTCCGGATTTTCGGAGCAGAGCGTAGGCTTCACCCAGAGTCTCAATGACGGAAAGGATGAGGAAATTTCCGGCCAGTTTGACTGTGTTGGCATTGGATGGTTCCTCTCCCACGATGAAGGTGCGCTGCCCAATGGCATCAAACAGCGGCTGACAACGCTCAATCATTTTGGCCGGGCCAGCGGCAATAACGGCCAGCTTTGCTGCTTCCGCTGCTTCGGGGCGGCCGAACACCGGCGCGGAAATAAATTGATTTCCGGCTTCAGCGTGTGCGCGAGTGAGTTCCTGGGCCAGCGCGACGCTGATAGTCCCCATCGAGACGTGCACGGCTCCAGGAGCAAGCCTGGGAATCAGCTGCCCGTCGAAAACGACAGCACGCATCGCCCGGTCATCGGCCAGCATGGTGATCAGGACTTCGCTGCCGCAGGTGTCGGCGGCCTGGCCCGCGACGGTTGCTCCTTCCGTGCGCAGGCTTTCCGCGCGCTCGCGGGTGCGGTTGTACACGGTGACCTCATGGCCCGCTTTTAACAGGTTGCGGGCCATGGGAAGCCCCATGTTCCCCAAGCCGATGAATCCCGCCTTCATTCTTTCCCCCCCGGTTTTTCCTGATTTGCCGAATCAGCCGCCGAGCAGGTCCAGCATTTCCGGCAGGTCACGGTGGATGCACGTGAAAATCGGAGTGTCGCGCAGTGTGTAGTTGCTGGCTTCGGCGTGGCGCAACTCCATCACGAGATCCAGGAAATGGTCAGGTTTGTCGCTTTCAAAGGCCACCACGAATTCCTGATCGTCAAGTCCGAACGAATAGGTGGTGTTCAGCCGGACCGTTGGGAATCGGTGGCCGATCTCGATGTGCTCATTCATCATCCCCTGGCGGGCATGCTGCGTCAGCCGGTACCAGGCTCTCGTTTTCACGAAGGGATAGACAAACAGATAACGGAACTTGCCGGGTGTCAGCCGAAGGCGAGTTCCTTCCTGGTCATCGTGAACGTGCTCGCGGACGTAGGTTGACCGCTTTGTCATGGCAAGATAAGAGTACGGCGTGGTCAAATATTTGCCCAGATCAGTTGCCAGCAACCGGGCGGTCATCTCCTGAAAGTCCATCAGGTTGTAGCTGATCCGCCACAACATAAAGTCACAGTCGCCGCGAATCCCCACCAGCGAATAGGGAATGATCAGCATGTCCGGTTCATAGCTTTTGGCAACTTCAATGAACTGGGATTTGCCGCGTTTCCTCTCTTCTTCCGAAAGCCTTCGCCAGGCGGGATCCACTTTGTAATATGCGAAGTTTACGTATTGGCGGCGATTTTCTTCGCGTTTGGTTTCTGCCGTATTTGCATCAGGCAAAGTGTAAAGTCCTCCTCCAAAAATTCCAACCCCATCATCCCGGATATACGGGTCTGAATTGCAGTTGATTGCCCCAACCCAGAGTGTTCCAAGGAACCTTTCAATATAGCACGGATCATGCATGGCTTAGAAATGGGTCAGATTGCCTGTAGTTCAAGTTGATTCAGGAGAGGAGCGGCTTTGGCAAGAGGGAGGGGAGTGTTCGATTGGACCGCAATCCCTGTACTAAGAATCGAGCAGATGGTCCGACCTTTCGTGCCTTGGCCGTCACCATCCGCTCGTTCTGGGGGGCTCGAAGCTGAAAGAAAATCGAGTCGTTTTACGGGTTCATGTTCGCAGAGGTCTGGCTTTGCTGCCCGGGTTGCTGGGCGCTTTCAGGCATCTGGGGAACCATAACCGTCAGGTCAACCCGCCGGTTCTGCACGCGTCCTTTTCGGGTTGCATTGGGTGCCGCAGGATCGGATTCGCCGTATCCCATGCTGTAGATTCGAACAAGGGGAATGTTCCCGTTCGTCGTGAGGTACCGGATCACGGCGTTGGCCCTCTTCTGGCTTAGTTCCAGGTTGTAGCCTTTGGGACCTGTTTTATCCGTGTATCCCTGGATCTGAATGACGTAATGCTTCAGGGAACCGACGGTCTGGACGAGTTGATCCAGGCGTTGTATATCAGTTTCGGTCAGCGTGGCCTTGTTCAGATCAAACAAAATAGTGGCCCGCTGCTCTGGATGATAGTTGTCAAAGTTATTCACCATTTCCTGCGCCTTATTGGCTTCAGACACGCCCTTATCCGCCACCTGGCGAGCCTGTTGGGCATGCTGGTCGGCTTCCCCGGCTGCCTGATTGGCTTTTTCGGCGCTGTTTCGCGCTTCAGCAATTCCGGCCTCTGTCTTGTCGTCGAGGTTCCGGATGTCCTGGGCATTTTGTGACGTCTTCTGGTCTACTTTCTGATCCACTTTGGTGATGCGCGAGTCGAGCGGCGTTGTAGTGTTCTTGACGTATTTCCTCGTGGCGATGCAGCCCGTAGTTAGCAGCAGCATTGGACCCAGTGCCACGACCACAATCCTAGAGAATGTTTTTGCATTCATAATGTTTTTCTCCCCGGCAGTACTAAGTTGCTACGCTACGTCTTAGTGCATTCTGCCTTCCAAAGCCGCAGAAGATGCTAAGTCCTTTGGAATGAGTAGTCAGAGTTGGCAACGAACCCCCGGGAGGCTGTAACAAGTAAGAGGTCCCTGTAAAATTTATCTGGTGGCCAGGTAGTCTGGTTTCCGGCCGGGATACTAGCGAAACTCTACAAAGACAGGTTCCTTGAAGCTGGATAATGGCTCCGTTGGGAGCCTTCCCGAGGCCAGAAAAGGACCATCCGGCGGGTGTTGGCCTCAGCCGAATGAAACACAGCTGGTTAGCATTCGGTTGATTGTGTGAGTTGCACTCTGAGTAGGCCCAGGTCTGCCCGGGTGGCCTGACCCGTGGTTTCGCCGAACTGGTTACTTTCCGCCAACCTTAGAATGGAGGTAGTCGAGTAGTTTTCTAAATGCCGCGCCACGATGCGAAACCTCGAATTTTTCCTCCATGCTCAGTTGAGCGAATGTCCTCTTCAGCGGGGGATAATAGAAATAAGGATCGTAGCCAAACCCTCCCGTTCCCTCAGCCTCATCCTGGATCAGCCCGCCCGCCCGGCCTTCAACGACGGTCAGGATCTCCCCACGCTGTGCGAGGGCGATGACGCAGGCATAATGCGCCGTGCGGTCCGAGGGTGGAACGCCGCCCAACTCCCGGAGAAGTTTCTGGTTGTTGGCTTCGTCATCGGCTTCGGGTCCTGCGTAACGGGCGGAATTGACTCCGGGGCCGGACCCCAGCGCATCCACCGAGATGCCGGAATCGTCGGCGAAGACCATTCCGTCTGTCCACTGGCTGTAATAGAGCGCCTTTTTGCAGGCGTTTTCTTCAAAGGTATCTCCGTCCTCGACGCAGACGGGCAGGTTCTCCATGCCGGGAAGGATTTCCACCTCGATCCCGCAGACTTCGGCTGCTTGCCTGAATTCCCGCAGCTTCCCGGGATTTGTTGAGGCAAGATAAATGGTGAGCATCACTGAGCTGGAATGTGAAAAAGCGTTGATATTGGGTTACCTCGCCTGGGCAGAGTTCATTGGGGACACGTGGCTGCTGGGCATCGCCGGGTCCGCCGTCAGTGGGAAGGCTGCATCAGGCCCTGGAAGCCGGCAGATCGAGCTTTGCAATCGCCTTCTGCATTTCAATCAGTTTCTGGATGGCCGGCCGCGCCAGTTCAATCAGCCCGGCCAGATCGTCATTGCTGAAGGGCTGTCCTTCGGCGGTCGCCTGGAGTTCCACAAAACGGCCCGCGCCGGTCATCACAACATTCATATCGACTTCGGCGCTTGAATCCTCAGAGTAATCGAGGTCGAGGAGTGTTTCTTTGCCGATGATCCCCACGCTGATGGCGGCCACAAAGTCGTTCAAAGGAATTTCAAGGATTACTTTCTGGTCCTTGAGCTTTTTGAGCGCAAGTGCAAGGGCGACCATGGCGCCGGTGATGGACGCGGTGCGTGTGCCGCCGTCTGCGCGAATGACGTCACAATCAATCCAGACGGTCCTTTCACCCAGCTTTTCCAGGTTCATAATGGCGCGCAATGACCGGCCAATCAGCCGCTGGATTTCCATGGTCCGGCCGCCGGGCCGGCCGCGAGTTACTTCGCGGGGCGTCCGCGAATCCGTGGCGCGGGGGATCATGGCGTATTCACTTGAGATCCAGCCCTTGCCGGTTCCTTTCAGGAAAGCGGGCACTCCTGATTCCACCGAAGCCGTGCAAATCACCCGGGTTTCGCCCAGGCGAATCAGCGCGGATCCCTCGGCGCTGGAAATGAAGTCCGGAGTGATTTCGACAGGGCGGATCTCGGACGCTTTGCGGAGGCTGGCGCGCACGAGTTTTCCGTTGGAATAGAGCAGGCCCGAGAGCATCTTGGGTGCTGAAGACATGATTTCTCCTCGTTTAATGTGTTTGAGCAATCAGAGACGGCTCAGGAGCAAAACTCCCGGTCAGGTCAATGTGCCCGTCCAGGGTCTGGACTTCCTGGCCCTGAACAAGAAATTTTACTTCTTTCACCTGAGTAATGTTGGCGCACAGTGAGTCCACAATTGAGTAGATGGCCAGACTCTCACTTTCGATTCCCGGCTGAAAGTCCGCCAGCGCCTCCTGGGAGAGGTCGACGATCGCAGTTCCATCCGGCGCCAGGAAAACGGCCCTGATGGTGGTGGAAGGCGATAAAGCCGTGCCGTGTCCCTGGTGTGAACCTTCGATGAGAGCCAGCAGAATCTGCCGGATGGCTTTGATGTTGTCCGATGAGAGCTTCAGGGAACGCGTTTCAGGCAGCAGGCTTCCATCCGCGTAGGAAGGAAAGTAGAGCGTAATCACCTGGGCCTGGCCTCCGGATTGCTGCAGGGCCTCTTCATTCAACTGCGTTCGCGCTGTCTGCTCTGACCGCAAGGTGCTCTCGGTGGTTGGGGCAATGTGGTGCCGCAGTGTCATCAGGTAATAAATTCCCACTCCCAGGATGACGGCGACGGAGAGGGTCAGGATCAATGCACGGCGAGACATCATTTACGGTTGTCCCCCTTGTAAGCTTGCCATGGCCTCAACGACCGCGGCGCCAATTTGCTGCTGGAAGGAGGGGTTGGTGAGCGCAGCGGAATTGCTGCTGGGAGTGAGGCTTCCGACTTCAATCGCCACGGCAGGAGCGGCGATGCTCTGCAGAACCCTCACCGGAATTTCCATGGGCGGAGTTGAAGCCACCTTCGTGGTCTTTTGCAGGTCCTGCTGGAGGCTGTGAGCAAGACGAATACTCTGATCCATATAGCGGAGCTGGACTTTGTCCCAGTTCACGAAAAGGGACTGCGGGTCAGAGCCGGGGGCCATGGCCAACGGTGACGAGGGCCGGTAACTAAAGACCATCACGCGTGGACTTGCGGATCCAAGATCCCCCGCGTGGAAGGAAATGAAGGCGATGGGGTGGGCGATGTTGGCTTCGGCGGCCCTCTGGTCAAAACCCACGTTCACGTCGCCGGTACGGGTGAGAACCACCCTGTACCTGCCGGTCGCCTGGAGCGCTTTTTGCACCTGGGCTACCAATTGTGCTGTCAGGTTCTTTTCCAGCAGACCGTCCTTACCCTGCGCTCCGGTGTTGGTTCCTCCGTGTCCCGCGTCCAGCACCACGGCAGGCAGTGAAAGGTTCGGGACCGCCATAGGAGGCAGAACCTGGTTGGGGCTTGCCAACGGAGGGGCGGGTTGAGCGGGACGTGCCGGCGCCGGAGGCGGCGGCAGCGCGGGAGCATGGCCTGCGGTTGTTGCCCCGGGCTTCACGATGCTGGCCACGAGGATTTTTCTGCCTTCTCCGAGTTTGGGGTAGAAGTCAAAACCTGCTGCCCCGGGAGTGATGATCAACTTGGGCTGGCCGTCCTGATCGTCAAACTTCACCTGCGCGACGTACGGGTTGTGGAACTGGAAATTGGACTCGATGGGTTCGATGGGACTGTTGCCAAGGTATAGAATCCATTTCCCATTCTGCGCCGCCGTATGCAGGCTTACAGGGTCAGAAAACTGAATGGTGAGCTGGGCGCCGACCTGCAGCGGCGACAGGTGGAGGGTGAAGGAATTCGGCTTGATTCCTCCCACGAAAATCCGGTTTTCGCCCCGCTGGTACTCCACGGTCTGATTGATGAGCGTAGGCAGAACGGTGGTCACAAAATCGACGGGCACCATCCACTCTCCGGAAATAAAACGCGCGGGCTGGGCCAGTTTGAGCCGGGCATTGTTAAGCCTGACATTGGGATTGTCCTGGCGCAGCCGGATTTGCGTACTGTTAAACCACACCTCCAGGGACTTTCTCTTGCTTTTCAGCCCGCCGACCTGGCCAAATAGGTTCAGAAGCCGCAGGACGGGGAGATACTGAACGTTGTCGTAATTTCGAATCGGAAGAATGGAATGAGTTTTGGGGAAATAGAAGACAAAGTTCTCGCTCCGGCCAAGCCGAGGAGCCCACAGCAGAACCATTCCGATGCTGACGGCAAGTATTAGCCATCGGAAGTAACGGACCTTGCGTTTGTTTTGTATGCCCAAGGATTTCACGCGACGCGGGGTTCTGGTGGCAGGGTCAACCCTTCGAGCCATCCGTGCCAACCTCATATTTTAGTCGAACCTTTCCCGCGCTGGCAATTGCGCAAGCGGAACGGCCGAGGTTCCTCTCGACCCATCGATGGCATTCTCCCGCCGTGTAGCGAGACAACCTCGCCCCCAGGCGACTCGAGCCGTGCCGCCCATGCTCTAATGCGCCGGGCCGAGAGAATAGTTATGAGCATCGCCAAATGTCCCTACTCCAATGTGGACGATAGAGACCCACCGTTCCAGCTTGTGATGCCCTGTCCGGTGCAGCCAGTAGGCCGCGCCGATGGAGAGCGCCGTCCCTGCAACCTCAATGCCGGCGAACAGCGGCTTGTTGTCCACAATGCTGTTGGTCAGCAGCACCTCTTTGTTGCCCAGTCGACGGAAATGCTGCGTCGAGGTGTAATCCAACGTCCGCACCGCCGCCACCCCTGCAAACAGCATCAGGTTGGTCCTATCGAAGAAACGATGGGTCTTCCTGTTAAGCCCGGCTGGTTGCACCTCCACCTGGTGGTCCAATTCTGCGTGGGGCTTTGCCCGTTCCTGCTGCGACCTTAGCAAGGGTGGTGCTCCCATGCCCAAGGTAAAAACCAGAATTGCCGCCGCGGTTCCCGGCCATCGCCGGCCTCGGGAGCAGCGCTCCGCTAATCCGTTAATTTCATCCTGTACTCCCCAGCGTTCGATTCTTTTCACTGCACCACCATCACGCCGTGGGCCGGAAGGTACAGAGTGGTCCCATTGCCCGTAACGCGGGCGGCGGAGGTCCCAAACAATTCCTTGTATTTTGATCCCATGCCTCCCAGGCCGGTCAGGTGGCAGGTGACCGGCAGCTCAGTAAAGTTCGCCACCGCAACCCGGCTGCGCATCGGGAAGACAGCGACCCGGGGCGGAGCATCGAGCGATGTGGGAACAAACTCCGCCACAGCGGCGCGCAGTTTCCTGAGCGCCGAGCGGGTTTTCGGATCGAGTTGGGCGGTCTGGTCTTCCGTGGTGACATAGGCCAGCCGCGGCAACTGGTCTGAGAAAACGATGATGCACCCGCTGCCTTCAGAAACCCGTTTCAGAAGCTGGTCCTTCCCCAAAGCGACTTTGTTGTCGGGCGCCAGGCGCGGGTCAGCGTTCAACCGATGTGCCAGCGATTCGCTCACGAAGGCTGTCCCGCCCCCTTGCAGAAATTTATCGAGTTCCGCCACAAAGTCTGTATCGGCCAGCGCGTGGGCCGTGAACAGCGCCGCTCGATCCTTCGCGGGGAAGTGGGCGGTGGGCAGCAGGGGAATGCCCAGCATGCCGATCTGGTCAAAAATATACGATTCGTCGCCTGGATCGCTATTGGGGGGTTTGTAGGCCGGAATGCCGTCCCAATCACCCACAAGCTTGGCCAGGCTGTCGAGTTGAGGACGGAGATCAGCCAGAGCATCAGCCTGGGCGCGATACTTATCGGAATCGAGTTCACCGTAGTGGAAGAGAAAGACTTCCGGCGCACCCGCCAGGACGGTCACGTAAGCCTGGTCCAGGTAGAAGGCGGGATCTGTGCCGTAGGGGTCAAACCAGCCGCCGCCTTCCTTCGCTCCGGCAACATCGGCAAGCCAGCGGTAAAGGAAAAAGCCGCGGTACTGCTGCGTGTGCCCCCATTGGCTGGAGCTGGGGTCGCGGAGTTCGGTGCCCACCCAGATGCGGTCATAGAGCGCCGATTCTTTGTCCACCACATAGCCGCGGTTCTGAAAATTGTCATACCACTGGGAAAATTTCAGGATGATCCTGGCCTTCGGGTTGACGGCCCGTGCCGCGCCCAGCACGTTCTTGCGGCTCATCTCAACCATCAGATTGTCGCGATACTGCTTCCAGCTCATGGGGCCTTTCGCCGCCGCGCATTCCGAACACGTGCAGTCGGTGAAGAAGAAATCATCAATCATGATTTCGTTGAACAGGCCGGCCGCATAGCGGAAGATTTCAGCCAGACGCTGCTGGTTGCGGCGGTTGGTGTAGCAGGCTGCGACCTTCCAGCCGGATGAGGGTTTGCCGAGTCCGGTGGTGGTGACGCAGCCGGAAACCTGCAGGCCGGCATGGCGGAAAAAGTCGCGCGCGGTCGTGAGCGTTGCAGCGTCAGCCTGATAGCCGTCGCGGAAAACTTCAATGTAAACCTTGGAGATTCCCATCCGGCGGCAGAACCCCAGCGCCTGTTCACGCCCGGCGGGAGTCGCGAGACGGTCGCGAACGTCCTGCGCGGTGAAGAGAGTCTCCCACTGGGTCGCCCGGGCAAGGGGCGCGCCCGCCAGCAGCACCAGCAGGCAAAGAACCGCCAGGCGGAAAAAATGGCCTCTGTTGAATCGGTTTTTGAAAGCAGTCATTGTTGGGTCCTCTGGGTACCAAGAGTGAGCGACAAGTAATCATCGTCGCGGGCGGGAATGATCCCGAATTTGGAAAGGACAGAGAAGAATAGCACCGGGCAGCCCGGCCTGCAATGGCTCCGGCGTCCGCGCCTCCCTCGGGCACCCGCGGTCCGGGATAGCTTTGACTGGAAGGAGTGCGGGCATTTTGCCTTGTAGGGTGCGAACTTTGCAGGGGGAAATCATCAGCACTGGCTTTTCTGGTCCGAATTTTTTCGATTCTTTTTTTCAACAACATGGCCTGGTTCGTTCTTGGGTTCGTTTTAGGTTCGTTTTTCCCACAGGAACGTGTTTTCAACAACTTCTCAGCGTCGTTTTTAGGTTCGTTTAGGTTCGTTTTTTGGTACCGATCTTTTGTTATCAATAACTTCTCAGGTTCATTTTTAAAAAAAGGTATTCTTTTTTATTTTTTATCTCCAGAACCGGCGAAAAAAGCTTCATTTTACCCGCAGCTTTGGCCCGCAAATGCCACTGGATTTGCATGTCGCTCATGCCTGAGCGGTGGGGCCTGAAAGTACGCCTCCCGGTGCCGGGACCGCCCGGCGAGCCAGTATAAAGACTAGCATGCTAGCGTACGTTTGTCAAGGTTTTTCGTCGAGCAACGCGGCCACGCGCTCGGGGTCCGAGGTGGGAAGCTTGCAGGTGTAGTTCTCGCAGACATAGGCGGTGGCTTTGCCGTCAATGGGATGCATCCCCTGGATGAAGGGAAGCCAGCCCGCGAGCTGCCGGCTCTCTCTGTCGCTCACCACGAAAAGCACCTTGTTGGGAAGGTATCGCTGGTTCACCACGCGAAGCAGCGCCTGAGTATCCTGCCGTGAGAGGTCGCCGGCGATAACAACCTGCCGGGGTTTCGAGAGCCCAAAGTCCACCGCGGCCATCATCTGGGGCAGGGTTTCCGGCGCGTGTTCGATCTGGCGGCTGAAAGCATGGAAAACCTGATCGGCCTTTTCACGCCAGGCGGGGCGGTTGGCCATTTCTGCAAGGCGCAGCAGGTTCATGGCGGCGACGGAATTGGCGGAGGGTTCGGCGCCGTCGTAGGCGTCGCGCATTCTCACCAGGATGGACTTGTCCCCCGGCGGCGTCTGGAAGTAGCCGCCGTCTTTGTCGTCCCAGAAGAGCCGGTCCTGCGTTTCCTCGAGCCGGATGGCCCAGGTGAGATCGGAGACGCGGAACGTGGCCTCGTAGAGATCGAGCAACCCCTGGATAAGGCCCGAGTAGTCGTCGAGAAAACCCTCGATGCCCACATCGCCCTCGCGGTAGCGGCGCATCAGCGTGCCGTCCTGCGGGCGGTAGAGTTTCGATTGGATAAAGTCGGCCGCGCCTTGCGCTGCTTTGATGTAGGCGGGCTCGCCGAGCACCTGCCCGGCGCGCGCGAAGGCGGAAATCATCAGGCCGTTCCAGGAAGTCAGGACCTTGTCGTCCAGCGGCGGCCGCGGGCGCTGGTCACGGGCTACAAGCAGCTTGGTGCGGGCGTCGGCGAGCACCGCGCGGATTTCCTCGGGCGACTTGCCAAAGTGTTTGGCGGTTTCCTCCACGGAATAAGACACCTGGAGGATGTTCTTCCCTGTGAATTCTCCCTGGGGATCATTCTGCGCGGCGACGTTGCCATCGGGCTTGACGTCGTATGTGTAGTCAAAAATCTGCGCGACGTCCCTACCGAGAACTTCCTGGATCTGGGCGGCAGTCCACAGGTAGAAAGCTCCCTCGCCGTGTTCGGGCTTGCCCTTTTCAATCTGGCTGTCGGCGTCTTCGGCGCTGAAGAAGCCGCCGTGGGCGCTGTGCATGTCGCGCAGGACGTAATCCAGAATATCGCGCACCGTGTCGGCGTAAAAGGGATCGTGGGTGATCTGGTAAGCCTCGAGATAGGCGATGGCCAGCTGTGCCTGGTCATAAAGCATCTTTTCAAAGTGCGGCACGCGCCACTTTGCGTCCACCGAGTAGCGGTGGAACCCGCCGCCCAGGTGGTCATGAATGCCGCCGTCCGCCATAGCGTGCAGGGTGTGGAGCGCCATCTGGAGCGCGGCCTGGTCGCCCGTGCGGGAGTAATGGCGCAGAAGGAAATTGAAGACCACCGGGCGCGGAAACTTGGGCGCGCCGCCAAACCCGCCGTTTTCGGGATCGTAGCCGGACCTGATCTGCTGCCAGGCGCGGCCGAGCGTGGCGTCGGTGAGGCTGGTTTTTTCAGGCGCCGGGGCGTTGACGGATTTTTCAAGCTGTTCGACCACGTCGTCGGCGGATTGTTCTATGCGCGCTCTGTCTTTTTCCCACGCGCCGGCAACCCGTTCGAGGACGGTGCTGAATCCGGGGCGGCCATAGCTGTCAACGGGCGGCCAGTAAGTTCCGCCGAAAAAGGGCTTGAGGTCCGGTGTGAGGAAGACCGACATCGGCCAGCCGCCGCTGCCGGTGGTGGCCTGCACGAAGGTCATGTAGACCTTGTCAACGTCGGGGCGCTCTTCGCGGTCCACTTTGATGTTCACGAAGTTTTCGTTCATGAGGTGGGCGATTTCAGGGTTGGTGAACGATTCACGTTCCATCACGTGGCACCAGTGGCAGGTGGAGTAGCCAACGGAAAGAAAGATGGGCTTGTTTTCGCGCTTCGCCAGATCGAAGGCTTCCTGGCCCCAGGGATACCAGTCCACGGGGTTGTGGGCGTGCATCAGCAGGTAGGGACTGCTCTCGTTGATAAGATGGTTGGTGTACGGGTGCGATGCCTGGTGCTCCCCAGCGTCTGTCATAAACGTAACTCCTTGTTTGATAATGCCAGCCGAGGGATGCCAAAGCCAGGCCGCCGCGGCCATCAGGATGGCCAGCGCCAGAAGCCAGCTTTTCTTGCGATGCCCCAACACTCAGGTTTGATCCCTTCAACCTTCTACATGGCATTATATCGGGAATGTCAGGCATGTTGAAATCGTGTGGGCGGCAGGACCGTTCGCACCGGCCTCGCCACCGGTGGCAACCTGCATGGACGAGGGAGCAGGGCGAATGGATCCGGCGCCTGCGGGAGCAGTCCCCGCCCTGGGGCAAGGACAAGCTGGCGGTGTTGTTTGGGCGCGAGGGCTGGGCCGTGTCAGTCTCGAAGGCGGGCCTGATTTTGACTTCGCTCCGGCGTGCTCACCGCCCGAAGGATTCCGTCGCGGGACATTCGGCCGCCGTCACGCAGCCTGGGAACGGTTCCTCCCTGCGCGTTTGGCCCCGTAGAGGGCCTCGTCAGCGCGTTGCAGAAGCGATTCCGAGGTGAGGCCTTTGGAGAGGCTGGAGACCCCAAGGCTAAGGGTTATGCTGAGACTGCCGTTTGAGGTCAAAACGGGCCTTGCATTCACGGCCCCGCGCAGCCTTTCGGCCAGGCCCAACGCCGTGTTCCCATCACAGCCGGGAACAATCACCACAAATTCCTCGCCGCCATATCGCCCCAGAACATCGTAAGGTCTCAGCACGGACTCCATCCTTTTCGTCACGTCGCGCAACACGTCGTCCCCGGTTTGATGTCCCCATCTATCGTTAATTTGCTTGAAATGATCGAGGTCTACCATAATGACGCTTAGAGGATTTTCCTCTCGCAGGGAACGATTCAATTCCCGCTGCAGGGTATTCAGGATGGCGACCCGGTTCCAGGTTCCCGTCAGGGCGTCGTGCGTGGCTTGGTGTAGCATCGCATCTCGCGCCGCAACGAGCCGGTCTTGAAGGGCGAGAATGCGCCGGCCGCTCCAAAGCCGGGCCTTTAGTTCCATGGGGTCAAATGGTTTAATCAGGTAATCGTCTGCGCCGGCCTCCAAGCCTTTCAACAAGTCCTCTTTGCCTCCTTTAGAGGTCAAAAGCAAGCAGTAAATGTATGGCCCCGAGCCGCGTTTTCGGAGTTCGCGGCATATATCAATTCCGTCCTTTCCCGGCATAATCCAATCGAGGATGGCTATCTTAGGGGCATCTTCCTCAAAGAGAGCTTTCAAAGCCTGCGTACCGTCCTCGGCCAGAATCACCTCATATTTCCACCGCTCGAGCGAGACCTTGAGAAGATGTCGGGTCACGGAATCGTCATCAGCTACCAGAACTCTCATGAGCCATTCTCTCCGAGACGCAATAATTCGGGCACGAGTGATTCCATCTCCGCTTCGAGCGCCGAACAAAGGCGGCGGCAACCCTCGATGTCGCCGTCAGGGGCCTTTTGTTCCAGCTCCAGGGCCGCATTGAAGGCACGGCGCGCGCCGAAATTGCCCACGGATCTTTTGAAGGAGTGGGCGGCCCGCTGCAGCCTTTCCAGGTCCTCATGCTCGATTGATTCGCGGATTTCCGACAGTTGCGACGGAAAATCCTTTAAGAAGACTTGCGCTAGGCCGGCAAGCAGATCAGCGTCACCCTGTTGCCGCTCGAGAGCTGCTTCACGGTTGAAAACCATGGCTTGCTCACGGCTGGCGGCCTTGGGTTGCCGGAGCGAACCCACCGACCCCATTTTTTCCGCCATGGCGATCAGTTCGTTTGCCTGAATGGGCTTGGAAATATAAGCATCCATGCCTGCTGCCAGGCATCTCTCGCGATCGCCTTCCATCGCGTGCGCGGTCATCGCGATGATGGGAATGTGGAGGCCTTTTGACTTTTCACGCTGCCGGATGGCTGATGTGGCCTTTAGACCATCCACCCCGGGCATTTGAATGTCCATCAGCACCAAATCGAATGGAGATAACTTGAGCTGGGCCAGGGCCTCGCTTCCGTCCGACACCACCGTTACTGTATGGCCCCTCTTTTCAAGGAGTCGCAGAGCGAGTTGCTGGTTGACCTTGTTGTCCTCGGCCAGAAGGATCCGGAGGTTCTGCCGGTTTTCCCGAAGGGTGTGGCGTGTAATGACCGCCGGGCATTCCTTCCGGGCGGGCGTTCCAAGTGCAGCAAGTATGGCATCCAGCAACTCCGACTGCTGGACGGGCTTGATCAGGTACCCGGCGATTCCCAGCTCACGGCAGCGGGCAGCATCACCCCGTTGTCCGGCGGAAGTCAGCATCATGATGGTCGACCCGGCGAGTTTGGGATTGCCCTTAATTTGCTCCGCCAGCTGGAACCCGCTCATCCCCGGTATCTGCGCGTCGAGCAAAACCAGCGGGAAAAGTCTGCCCGCAACAGCGGCCCTTTCCATGATCGCCAGGGCTTCCTTGCCGCTTGAAGCCATGGCTGGCTGCATATGCCAGCGCCTCAGCATGGCGCTGAGAATCTTCCAGTTGGTGGAGTTATCATCCACGACCAGGACATGGAGTCCGCACAGGCTGAGGACTTCTTTGGGAGTGAATTCTGCCGGCCCGGTTTTTGTCAAACCCAGCCGGGCGGTGAAGTGGAAAGTGCTGCCTTTTCCCAGTTCGCTTTCGAGCCAGATCTTTCCGCCCATCATTTCAACAAGCCTTGAGGAAATGCTCAGCCCAAGGCCCGTCCCTCCAAACCTCCGGGTCATTGAGCTGTCTGCCTGCGTAAAGGCTTCGAAAATCGCCTTTTGCCTTTCAGGGGCAATGCCGATTCCCGTGTCCCGGACAGAAAAATGCAGCAGGACATTGTGGTCCTGCTGGTTTTCGACCCGGACGGTAACGGCCACCTTGCCGCACTCGGTGAACTTAACAGCATTTCCGACCAGGTTCACAACCACCTGGCGAATACGGCCTGCATCCCCAAAGATGTGCTCCGGGAAACCGGGTCCAGAATCCCAGATGAGTTCAAGGTTCTTCTGTCTCGCCCGTAACGAGAGCGACCTCAAGGTGTTTGTGAGGGCGTCGTGGAGATTGAAATCCACACAATCCAGAGCCAGCTTGCCGACTTCAATTTTGGAGAAGTCGAGAATGTCGTTGATTAAGGCCAGCAAAGAGTCGGCGGAATCTTTGACCAGCGTCAGGTATTCGCGCTGCTCGGAACTCAAGGGCGTATCGAGCGCCAATTCCGTCATGCCAATGATGCCGTTCATCGGCGTGCGAATTTCATGGCTCACATTCGCAAGGAATTCGCTCTTTGCCCGGTCGGCACCTTCAGCCCTTTCTTTGGCTATTTCTAATTCGGCCTCAACCCGCTTTCGGTACGTGATGTCTCTCGATATCCCTACAAGGCCGATGATCCTGCCCTGGTCGTCGTAGAGAGGCGCTTCAGTGGCGGAAAACCATATCACCTGGCCGTCAGGTCTGGAGGCGCTCAGAATGTGGTCGAGGATCGGGTTTCCCGACTCCAGAAGTTTCTGTTCAGTTTCGCGAAACGATCGAGCGACCTCGAGAGGAAAATAGTCGAAATCAGTCTTGCCAAGTGCTTCGGTCGGATCATCGACCCCCAGCAACCTGGCCTGCGCCTTGTTAATTCTCAAGAAGCGGCCTTCGGTATCCTGGAAATAGATCGTGTCTGGAATGTTATCCATCAGGGCGTTGAAGTAGTGCCGCTCATTGACCAGTTCCTGTTCCACCCGCTTGCGCTCGGTGATATCAATTGCAATCACCATTCTTGCCGATCGGCCCGCAAACGACGCAGGATAGATCAAGGTTTCGACGTAGATAATTGACCCGTCCTTTTTCCGATGCCTCAGAGCCGCGACCGGGGAGGAGTTGGGACTTTTGGACCGGGCGTCAGGAACGAAAGCCTGGCGGTCCTCAATCGGCGGGAGGTCCAGGATGGTCATCGAAAAGAATTCATCGCGAGAGTAGCCGTAGTGGCGCACCGCTTCTTTATTGACCGCCAGGAAGCGGAGTGTTTCAAGATCATAGACCCACTTCGGAAGAGGACTATCCGCGAACGGCACCCGGAATGGCGTTTCGTCTTCCGGCGTCACACCTTCCCACTCAAGGCGACATCCCTCGTTTGCCCGCTTAGGATTCCCGAGCGGCAATTCCAGTAGAAAGTAACCGGCCCCTGCCGCAGCAACACCGGCGACGCCGATGGTGATGATTTGAGACGCGAGCGCCGTGATTTGCGGGAGAGCAAAGGCTTTCAGGAGCACATACCCTGTCATGGTTGCTGCCGCAACGAGGAAGAGGTGCAACAAGGGACGAACCGGGTGGGAGCCGGGTTTTGGCGAATTAACCCTCTGTCCTGGATTCGAGTGGGAGAAATTTGTGTCGGGGTTTTCGACGGAATGAAAAGGCAAGATGCGTTCCTCCGCGGGCTTCCAGCCTTTCCCACGTTTCAGAGCCTTCCCTCAGGTGGTCTAATGGTCACCCTTAAGGTCTATCGGATTTCTTTTCTGAAAGCCTGAGCGAAACGTCGCGCTCGGAAGCTCCAACGCCGGGGCAAGGCGCCAGGGCGGAGCCCCTTCGGGTGGAGAGCAACCAGGTGGTGGTGCGGCCGGCCAGCAGCCACTTTGCACGCGGCATGTTCAACCTTAAGATGGATGGAGTTTTTGCATACACCGTCAGGTTGTGGCAGAATTTTCGGACGGCTTGCTGAAAGGGCCGGTCGAACCGCCTGCCGTTTTTCCCCGGCGGTCAGGACCTGGCCCGGCAATCTGATATGCTCTGGCAGAGGGGAGCGCCGGAGAAGCGAAACACCCTCAACCAGTTGCTGGAATCGACTGAATCCGGACTGGGTGCGATGCGGAACGAACCCAACGACCCTCTTCGGCCAGAGTGACCTTCCATGGCTAAGTTTCAGACAGAAGTCCGGCTGAGCCGGGAAATGTCCCTGATGGACGCCACGCTGATCGGTGTAGGCGCCATGATCGGGGCAGGGATCTTTGTCCTGACCGGCATTGCAGCCGGAGTGGCCGGGCCGGCGCTGATTCTGGCTTTTGCGCTGAATGGAGTGGTCACGCTTTTCACGGCGATGTCCTACGCTGAGCTGGGTTCGTGTTACCACGATGCCGGCGGAGGCTACCTCTGGGCCAAGGAAGGGCTGCCGCGCTGGAACGGCTTCCTTTCCGGGTGGATGAGCTGGTTTGCGCACGCCGTTGCCTGCAGCGTGTACGCGCTGGGATTCGGGGCCTATTTTGAATACGTTCTGAACGAGATGGGCTACCAGGTGCCCCACTGGGCGTTCTTTTCACCCCAGAAACTGTTGGCGGTTTTTGTCGCCGTTTTGTTTGCCTATGTCAACTTTCGGGGGGCGGCTGAAACGGGCAAAGTCGGGAACATTGTTACGGGGACCAAAATTGTCATCCTCCTGATCTTTATTGTTCTTGGCGTCGGATTCGTCTTGCAGCAGCCCCACTGGGAAACGTCGGGATTTAAGCCTTTCATGCCCAAAGGGTGGAGCGGAGTGATCAAAGCGATGGGCCTGACGTTCATCGCGTTTGAGGGTTACGAGATCATCGCCCAAAGCTCGGAAGAAATTAAGGACCCCAAGCGGAACATTCCAAGGGCGGTGTTTTATTCGCTCATTATCGTCATTCCCATCTACCTGCTGGTCGCCTTTGTCGCTCTGGGAGCGGTCCATCCTCCCCAGGGCGTGACGGCATGGGACTATCTGGGCGCACAGAAGGAGCTTGCCCTGGTGGACGTAGCGCGCCACTTTTTCCGGGGCGGCGCACTCATGGTGCTGGTGGCGGGGTTGATCTCCACGATGTCGGCCCTGAACGCCACCGTCTTTTCCTCTTCGCGCGTCGCCTTCGCTATGGGGAGGGACCGGAATTTCCCCGGTTTCTTCAGCCGCCTTGACGCCAAGAGGAACACACCGCACTGGGCGATTGTCCTCTCGCTCCTGATTGTGGTTTTCATGGCTGTTTCGCTGCCCATCGAGGACGTGGCCACAGCTTCGGACGTCATGTTCCTGCTGATCTTTCTGCAAGTGAATCTGGCCCTGATCCGGTTGCGCAAGAAGAGGCCGGATCTCGACCGGGGATATTTTGTGCCGCTGTTTCCCTACCTGTCCATCGCCGGGATTGTCTGCAATTTCGGCCTGGCAGCCTACATGTTTACCTACAGCCTCAAGGCGTGGATTGTGACCGGCGCCTGGATAGCGGCCGGCGTACTGATTTACAAGTTTTACTCCGGTTCCCGCGAACTTGAGCACGAACGTAAAGTTCTTGCCTTGGAACGGCTGGAACGCAAGGAATACCGCGTTCTGGCTTGCGTTTCCGACAAGGAAAGCCTGACAAGCCTGGCTGAAGCGGCCTTTGTGATGGCCAAGAAGCACAACGCTGAAGTTATCTTCCTGCACGTTGTCGAAGTGGATGAAAGCGAACCCTTGCGAGCCGGCCTGGGGGAATCTGCCTCTGCCCAGGAAATGCTGGATGAAGCCTGCTGGATGGCGATTGAGCGCGGCATTCCGGTCCGCTCGATTGTGCGCGTCTCCCACAAGATTTCCCAGGGCATCGTGGATACGGCTCAAGAGGAAGAGTGCAACCTGATTGTCCAGGTGAGAGAGAAGCAGCCAACGTTCCTCGAGAGATTCTTTTCGACGGCGGTCGACATGGTGGTCCAGAATTCTCCCACTGAAACCGCGGTGCTCCACGGCACCTTTCCAAAGGAAGGCATTCGCAGGGTTCTGATTCCCTTCGGATCGGACATTCACACGCGGCTGGCCGTGGAAATGGCGCAGGCGTTCAAAGACTTTTACAACTGCTCCATCAAGATCGCCGTGGTTTTTGAGCCGGACGTTACTCCCGCCGAGCGCGGCGAAAAGCTACAGGCGATTCGCGAGACTGTGCGGGGAAATGCCCTTGAGGCGGAAGTGGAGGCGATCCGCGAAACCGATGTGCTGCGGGCAATTTTGAGAAAAGCCAGGGAAGCAGACCTGATCCTGATGGGGGCCCGGACGGGAGATTTTCTGCAGCTTCTGCTGGGCAAGTCGCTGACCCGCGAAATTACTGAAGGCGCTCCGTGCGCAGTGCTGTGGGTCAAGGAGTACGAAGAAAGGCCGTCCTTCGTCGCATCTCTCTTCAAGGCCGGCCATGAGGAGACTGAACCGTGAAACAGATGATCTCGAAACTGGTCGATCAGGTGTTTTTCGAAATTCTCAACTACCTGCCTCGCGTGGTGGCGTCACTTTTGCTGCTGGTGGTGGGATGGTTTGTCGCCTGGCTGGCCAAACGGATCGTCATCCAGCTGTGCATGATCTTTCGCGTTCACCATTACCTTCCGCGAATGCGCTGGCAGAAGGCGCTGTCGAAAGCGGACGTGCGGGATGCCCTGTTCAGCTACGTCGGAAACCTGGTGTTCATCGCGGTGTTCATCGTGTTTATTTACGGGGCCCTGGCAACGCTGAAACTGACAGTCCTTTCGAGCCTTCTGGAACATACCATTTTCTTCCTGCCGAGAGTGGTTGGTTGCCTTGTGATTTTCGCGGTAGGACTCTTTCTTTCCAACCGGATCGCGGTGGTGGTCCACATGGCGGTGTTGCGGGAAGGGATTCCGCGGGCGTCGCTGATCGCTAGATTCACCAAGGGAGCGCTGGTCATGTTCTTCAGCGCCATGGCCCTGACGGTGCTCGATTTCGCGCGGCAGGTTGTGATTGTGGGTTTTACCGTCAGCTTTGCCACCCTCGGCGCGCTGGTGGTGGTTGCGGCTGTGGCCGGCGGAAAAGAAATGTTCCAGAAGATCTTCCACTGGCCCGAGGAAAAGTGAGCCCGGCCGGAAGAGAACTGGAATTCAGTTCCGCTTGCGCCCATCGCAATGCCGGTTAAACCCCATCTCTACAGGTAACGCCGAAACCACTCCACGGTCAGCCCGATGACCCGAGACTCCCAGGCGATGGAAGTGTAGGTGTGGTCCGCGCCGGGGATGATGACCTTCTGTTTGATCCTGGCTCCCGAGGCTTGCAGAAAATCAGCCGCGTGGGAGCGGGGCACGGTCTTGTCCCTACTGGGATGAATAATCCGGGTTGGCCTGGTGAACCGGCGGATGGCGGAGAGTGGATTGACCTTTGGAGCATCCTTCAGGAACCGCGCGGAGATTTCACGCGCGTCATATTCAAAATCGTTCGTATGGTTGGGCGATGGTTTCCCCAGTTTCTCTGACAACTGATGGAGGATGGCGGGATGCGCCACGGCGCTCCACAAGACCAAAGCCTGGACCTTTGCTGATGCGACACAGGCCGCCACGCATCCTCCCAGGGAGAGGCCGCAAAGCCCCAGCCTGGCCGGATCGATTCCTTTCTGGCGCTGCATGAAGCGGATGGCGGCCCGGGCGTCTGCAATTTCGCTTTGCAGGGTGGCTTCGTGAAAAGACCCTTCGGATTCGCCGGACCCAAAGAAATCAAATCGCAGGCTGGCAATCCCCTCTCGTGCCAGGACGCGGGCGCACTTGATAAAGATCCAGTGCGACTCCATGCGGTCGCCCGTAAAGCCGTGGAAGAAGATGACTCCCGGCGCTCCACCCGGCGTGCCGGCCGGCCGGTGGAGCATGCCACGCAACAATCTGCCGCGGGCGTTAGGAAATTCAATAAAAGTTTCCTTAATTTTCAACGGCTTGCCTGAGGTTGTCTTTGGGGACACAGCCCTTTGCAGCATTGCATGATGCCTTGCTCCAGATGGCCGGTCCCGGACCGGCCACGGTGGACATGGGCCACGGCGTCAGCTTCTATTCGGCGCCTGACTTGGCGTTTCCCTTCGTGATTTTATAACCGTCCTTGCGCCAGGAGTCGATCCGGCAGAAGGACGTGGCGTGACAGCCCATTTTTTGGAGCTCCATGGCGGCCCGCGAACTCCGTCCTCCATGGTCGCACATGGTGACGATCGTCGTGGTGTTTGACACCTGCATCTGGTTGATCTTCCGGGCGAGGGCATCGATTGGGACGTTCACAGCTTCGGGTACGTGGCCCCTGGCGTACTCCTGGGGGGTGCGCACATCGAGGATCAGAACCTTTCCGTTGCCGCCGAGAAGCGAATGGAGCTGTTTTGCGTTTGTCTCATGAGCTGCGGGATCGATTGAAGGGTGTTTCTGGGAAAGTGCGGGCAGCGAAACTGTCAATGTACAGAGGACCATGACGCCCAAACCTACTCTCAGTTTCATAAGTCTCCCTCCTTTGGAAATGTCCGCTAGCCAAGCCATTGGGGGTTCTGATAGGTGCCGTCGTACTGGTGCGATGTCTTGAAGAGTTCCAGCCCGCCATTGGCGGCGACCTTGGCGGTTTTCGCCAGCAGAGCGGCAACCTCGCTTTCGCTCATAGGCTTGAAGGTGCGAACAGCTTCGAGGCCCTGGTTCAGCCGTTCCAAAGTTTCGCAGCCGTTGATCACCACGGAGGTTGGCAGGTTCATGGCATAGTGCAGGCAATCGATGGCCGAAAGCACATTGTTGCGGGGAATGGCTCCGTCCGCCAGCGGCTTCATGCCCAGGACCCCGATGCCGTGCTTCACGCATACCGGGACCACCTCTTTCACGAAGCTGTGATAATGCGGGTCGAGAACATTCAAGGGCATTTGGACGGCGTCAAAGGTAAACCCGTGCTTGAAGCCGGTGTTCAGCATCTTCAGGTGGAAGGCCGGATCCTTGTGGCCCGTAAAGCCGATAAACCGCACCTTGCCTGCCTTGCGGGCGGCCAGCGCGGCCTCGAAGGCGCCGTCCGGGCCGAAGATGCGGTCTGGATCGCCCGCGCGGATCACTTCATGGAACTGGATCAGGTCAATCACGTCGGCTTCAAGGCGCTTGAGCGATTCGTTGAGCTGTTTTTCCCAGGCGCCTTTCACCTGGGCGTCGGTCTTGGTCATCAGGAAGACCTTCTGCCGGTAACCGTCCCGGAGCGCCTTGCCCATACGGACCTCGCTGACACCGTCATTATAGTCCCAGCAGTTGTCCATAAAAGTGACGCCATGGTCAATCGCGGTGCGGACGATGCGAATGCTCTCCTGCTCGCTGGACTGCATGCCGATGTGAAAACCGCCCAGCCCCAGCAGTGAAACCCGTTCGCCACTGCGCCCCAGCGTCCGGTAAATCATGCCCTGTGATGCGGGAGAGCCAAAAGCTCTTGTCGACGAGGCCACGCCGCTTCCCGTCACGCCTGCAATCCCCACGGCCATCCGGCCCAGAAAATCCCGACGTGTTTGATGTGCCTTGTTCATAAATTCACCTCCCACGGTTGAATGCCGGCCCCGAAAAGACTATTCGCTATTTCTTGGATTTAAAATATGATGCTATCACGCTTCCCGAAGGACTTCACTGGGGAACGCCAGGAGCGAAAAAGCAGCCATTTTCAGACGGCCAAAATCGGGATTTCAGATGATCCGCTTGGAGCGAACGAACACGGGGCGCGGGGCCTCACATTTCCAATGGGGCAAAGGAGCAAAAGATGCACGTTAATATTTGGAGTGACATGTTTTTGCCGGGACTGCCGGTTATTGACAAGATCTTACGCGCCATCATCGTATACGCCTTCCTGGTGGTGGCGCTGAAGCTGGCCGGAAGACGAGAGCTCGCCCAACTGAATACGTTCGACCTCGTGGTCCTGCTGATGATCGCCAACACCGTGCAGAACGCCACCATCGGCAACGACAATTCCATCACCGGCGGGCTTATTGGCGTAACCACGCTGCTGGTGGCCAACTATCTCGTGGCGCGGTTCATCTACGTACACAAAAAGGCGCAGGGCTCGAAAGATGACGATGGGGAGGTGCTCATCGAAAAAGGAAAAATCCAGGAAGCGCCCTTGAAGAAAGAAATGATCACGATGGATGACCTCAAGGAAGCCGCCAATCGGCAGGGTTTCAAGTCGCTTGATGAGGTCGAGCGCGCGACACTAAACCAGGATGGTTCGTTTGCATTTGTCAAAAAGTCGAAGGAGCAGGCCGGTAGGCATGAGTATCGGGAAATTCTGAGCCGGATCGACCACCTGGCCGATCTGGTAGGCCGGATGCAACCCGGCGAAGGGCCGGCGGGAAGATGAGTGCTGGAGCTACCGGCGAATGTATTCAACACCGAAAAGAGTGAGGGCGCCTGAAGGAATGTTCTGGACGCCGGCGATCCTCGCCCGGAGAAAAATGTTTCCGCCGCCGGACGAAAAAGGAATGGCCACCTCGATCTTCCAATCCTTTTCATAAGCCCGCAGGCCCTCAAAACAGAGCCCTCTGCGGGAGACGTTGCGGACCTTGACGAGTTCCTCTCCAAACTCAAGGCTTCGGACGCAGGCCATTGTCCGCACCTCGCGGCGTGTCTCGTGGCGATGCTCCTGACCGTTTCCGGAAAAGGCTTCAGCCTTCGGCTGGAGAGCTGGTAGCGGCTCAAAGGATTTTTTCCAATTCGTCACGTCGGTGCACCGCCTGCAAAAGCGTGACAGGTTTTCACTGGATTCAAGGACTTCCAACTCAAATCCATCCAGATAGACGAGCTCACGTGTATGGCAGGCCAGACATTCCAGAACAATCCTGCCCACAGCGCCGGCGGAATCTCCCCTGGGCGGGAAGTTAATGCCCCAGGGATGCCTCTCCGAGTTTAACAGCATGATTCCATAGGCATTCTCTTTTGATTTTCCATTGACCTTGCCGACCACCCGCGCCACCGCCTCTTTGCCGGTTTCCACGCAGCGAACTGTAATCTCCTGGTCCAGTGCCAGACTTTGCTTCAGGCGGATTCGGGCGCCATTTTGGGTGACCACTTCGGTCCAGCCCTCGCACTGGAAGACGTCGCCAAAAAGGTTGCTCCCGGTCACACGGATGGGCAACCCCAGGCTGATCCGCTCGCTTTCACGTGTCTTGCGCTCAATGATAGCTTCCTTTTTTCCCCACAAACCGTACCTCCCGGATTCATTGACTGCAGTATTGGCGGCGCATGGGTTGCGCCCCGTGTGCACCCCTTCAGCCTGAGATGATGCTTAGTTCTCAGGCGGTCGGCCGAACCTGGTTGGGATGCTGGGCGGCACCAGGCCGGCGTACTCTCCTCACCGTTCTCTTTATCGGCAAACCTGAGTTATGCTTTAGAACTGCTTGCGGGTTCGTAGCGGTTGCACATAAATTAGCGGTTCTGTAGTCCCATCCTGGACTGGCGCGGCTATGGCGAAAGAAAAGCGGCGATCGGACCGCGTCCTGTTAACCATCCCTTGAACCGGCCACGACCTCCGCCCCCGGCTCATCGGGGCAAGTCCCACATCAAAGCCGCCTTCCCGGCGGCCGGTGTGCGACACCGTTCGCGTGTGTGACTTCCTCCGGGAAATCCTCTGATTACAAATTGTATGTTTGAGGGCGGGTGTTTAAAATGAAGGAAAGATTCAATTGCCGTTTGTCAGCCGGTTCTGCGATGCAGTGCCGGAAAGGGGTTTATGGTCATGATACGTATTGTCCATCTCTCTCCGAGGACGTATTCCCGTCCAGTAAAGGCAAAGAAAGCACTCATCATAACGATGACTCTTACATTTCTGGGACTCCTGGGTGTGCCTCCCTGCGCGAACGGGCAGTCGTTTGGCCAAAATGGTGGAGTGATTCCCACCCCCCAGCAGCAGTTTCCAGGCCAGAATCGTTTTCCTCCTAAGCCTCCGTCACCGGAGAACTTCCCGAAGAACAGCCAGAAGCGGGAAAAAGCCCTGATGGATTACAACTACAAGAAGTTAAATCAGCACGCCCATGACCTTGCCGAACTTGCCAAATCGCTCCAAACTGAAATCGAAAAATCCAACGAAAACGTGCTCTCGCTGGAAATCGTGAAGAAGGCGGAGCAGGCCGAGAAACTGGCCAGGAAGATCAAGAACGAAGCCAAGGGATTTTAGCCGGAGGCCTTTTCCTTCTTCCTTCCCACTCCGTTTGTGAGGGCCCGTCCCTTGCTTAATCAGTCGCAGCCTGGGTCTTCTTGTTTGTCCCGATGCGCATCCCGTAGAACGAGCGGTAGACAAAGAAATACGAAACGGCAAAGAACAGGGCTGCCAGGGTGTGCGTCAAACCCGCCCCGCTGGTGGCTGTCAGCCGGACCGCAAGTTCCACGGCCAGCAGACCAAACAGCGTTGTGAACTTGATGATCGGGTTCAGCGCCACGGACGAGGTGTCCTTAAAGGGATCGCCCACCGTGTCGCCCACCACGGTGGCATCGTGCAGCGCCGTCCCCTTTTCTTTCAACTCGACTTCGACAATCTTCTTGGCGTTATCCCACGCGCCGCCCGCATTGGCCATAAAGATGGCCTGATACAGGCCGAAGATAGCAATCGAAATCAGGTAGCCGATAAAGAAGAAGGGGTCGAGGAAAGCGAAGGCCAGAGTTGCAAAGAACACCGCGATGAAGATGTTCAACATGCCCTTTTGCGCATACTGCGTGCAGATCGCGACAACCTTCTTGCTGTCGCTCGCCGAAGCCCTTTCCACTCCCTCCAGCCGGATGTTGGCCTTGATGAACTCCACGGCGCGATAGGCGCCGGTGGTGACAGCCTGTGTCGAAGCTCCTGTAAACCAGTAGATGATGGCCCCGCCGGAAACCAATCCCAGAACAAAAGGAGCATGGAGCAGCGAGAGCTTGTCGACGTTCGCCGTCAGGCCGTTGGTGAGGGCCATGATGGTGGCAAAAATCATCGTCGTTGCCCCCACCACCGCCGTGCCGATCAGCACGGGCTTGGCCGTGGCCTTAAATGTGTTGCCGGCGCCGTCGTTGGCTTCCAGCATCTCTTTGGCCTGCTCAAAATTCACGTCCATGTTGAAGTCGCGTTTCACTTCCTGCTCAATGTTGGGAACGTGCTCGATCAGCGACAGTTCGTAAACCGACTGGGCGTTGTCCGCCACCGGCCCGTAAGAATCCACCGCAATCGTCACCGGGCCCATGCCCAGAAAGCCGAAAGCCACCAGGCCGAAAGCGAACACCGGTGCGGCCAGCATGATGCTTTCCAGCCCGTGCACGCTGACCCATGAACCGATGGCCATCAGCACCATCATGGTGAGACCCAGGTAGTAGGCGGAGAAATTGCCGGCGACAAATCCGGACAGGATGTCGAGCGATGCTCCGCCTTCACGCGCTGAAATGACCACTTCTTTCACGTGCCGGGATTCGGTGGACGTGAAAACTTTGACCAGTTCGGGGATGAGCGCGCCGGCCAGCGTTCCGCAGGAGACGATGGTCGAAAGTTTCCACCAGAGCGTGGGGTCGCCGCCGATGTCGGGGATGATGAAGGCCGAGCTCAGATAGGTGAGGCCGATGGAAGCAAACGAGGTGAGCCACACCAGAGAGGTGAGCGGCGACTCAAAGTTCATCTTTTCAGCGTGTTGGTACCGGGCCTTGGCGTAGGCAGCGTTGAGGTAATAAGCGGCTGCCGCGGCCACCAGCATCACAATGCGAATCACAAAGATCCAGACCAGCAGTTGCACCTGGATGACCGAACTCTTGACGCCCAGCAGGATGAAGGCGATCAGCGCCACGCCGGTTACGCCGTAGGTTTCAAAGCCGTCGGCGCTTGGGCCGACGGAGTCGCCGGCGTTGTCGCCCGTGCAGTCGGCGATGACGCCCGGGTTGCGCGCATCGTCCTCCTTGATCTTAAAGACGATCTTCATCAGGTCAGCGCCAATGTCCGCGATCTTGGTGAAGATGCCGCCGGCAATTCGCAGTGCCGCAGCACCCAGTGACTCGCCAATCGCGAAGCCGATGAAGCACGGCCCGGCGTAGTCGCCCGGGACAAAGAGCAGAATCACCAGCATCATCAGCAATTCAACGCTGATGAGCATCATGCCGACGCTCATGCCGGCACTTACAGGGATCTGATAGACGGGATACGGTTTGCCTTCCAGGCTGGCGAAGGCCGTGCGGGAATTCGCAAAGGTATTCACGCGGATGCCGTACCACGCGACGCCGTAACTTCCGCAGATGCCGAGCACGCTGAAGGCCAGGATGATGACCACCCGGAAAACTTCGTAGTGGAGGAGCACTCCGAAGTACAAAACCATGATGGCGGCAATGAAGACCCACAGCAGGAAAAGGAATTTGCCTTGCTGGATGAGGTACGTCTTGCAGGTTTCCCAGATCAACTGGGAGATCTCCGCCATTGAGCGATGGACGGGAAGGTTCCTGAGCCGGGTGTACATCGCGAGGCCAAACAGCAGGCCAAGGAAGCAGAAAAAGATGCCGTAAAGCAGCAGGTGATGGCCGCTTATTGTTCCGCCCAGGAAGTTGACCTTGGTGAAATCGGGGAGCTTCAGATCGGCTTCACCCGCGGCCTGCTCGCCCGTCTGGGCGAAAGCGGATGTTGCGCTCAGCAGCGTCAGAACGGCGCCAGCCAGGGAAGCTTTCACAGCCAGGCGGCGCGGTGACCCAAGCCTGGAGCCGGCGTCATGGTTTGCGGACCACGCGGATGCGTTGCAACTGCATAGGGTGCGTGTCATCGCGCGTGAAAAGAGCCTGTAAGCATTGATCAGAAACTTTGGGCGAAAATCCAGGCCCACGACGAAAACCGCCGATGAGATCAACAGCAGAACAACAGAAAGAAGGGTCATTTTCGCTCCCTGGCATCCGAGCACCTGCCGATTTGGCGGCGGAGCCCCGGACACCCTCAAGATTGAAACCTCTAAATTGTCTGAACGATCGCACAGACCAGCCTAACGGTAAGTCTTTAGTCCTAGACTTATAACATAAGCCAAAAAACGCCGTCAAGAGCGCACCAAGGCCGACTTAAAGAGCCAAGGTATTAATTTTCATTGTGATCGGGTGATGGGTGGTTGAAACCGTACCCTCGCACTTTTTCAATTATCCGGTTGCCTATGGGTGTGCCACCCAGGCCATGCCGTCGCAAACCGGGCCGGCGCTGATCTCTTTTTCAACCTTCCAGGTTTTGAGGTTGATGACGGCGATTTTTCGGCTGTGGTCGCAGGAAACGAAGGCGACGCCGCCATCGGGCCGGACCACAACTTCCTGCGGGGCGGCCGGAACGTCAAGGGTGTGGACCACCTTCCAGGTCTTCAGATCAACCACCGCAACCTTGTTCTTGTTGATCACGGCAACCACCAGGTAGCGGCCGTCGGGTGTGGCAGCGGTTCCGTAGCCGATGCCGGGCAGTTCCACCCAGCGCGCCACCTTGTTGGTAGACGTGTCAACCACGGCCAGGCGAGGGCTGGTCTGGTCAGAGGTAAAAGCGTAGCGGTCGTCCCTGGAAACGGAAATCCGCTGTGTTTCTTTGCTGATGGGGATGATGGCGAAGGTCTTTCGCGCCGCCACGTCGAGCACGGACACCGTTCCCGGGCCCACGTTTGCGGTGTAAATGCGCCGCCCGTCGTGGGAAAAAGCCAGCATGTGCGATTCGGGCTGTCCGGTGGGAATGGAGCCCACCACCGTGTTGGTCTTTGGATCGATGATGGTGACGCTGTCCGCCAGTTCCGTAGAAACGTAAAGGAGGCCGTCGGTGGGGGAGAAATGGGCACAGTGCGGACGCATGGGGCGGCCGAGGTTGATGGTGGAAAGCACCTTGCGGCCGGCGAGGTCGATAACATCAATCGTGCGGCCGTCGGTGCCCGGACTGCCCACGCCGGAATTTCCGTAGATTGGGGCGTAGGCTGTCTTACCGTCCGGGGATACGGCGACTTCGTGGGCGGTAAAACCCGTTTCGGTAACCGTAGCGATCTCTTTGCCGGCCGCAGGGTCCACGATTCCCAGAGTATTGTTGCCTTTATTGGCCACTACCAGCAGGCCCCGGGCGGAAGAGCGCGAGGGCCGCCTGCCCGCGGCCGCAAAGACAAGGAATGGACACACAAAGGCCATGCCGAGAAGTATCGAAGAAGTCCGAGTGATGAACATGACTTTCTCCCCCGTCAACTTTGTCTGGATTCACACACGTGGTTCAGAGCAAGGGCCCGGCCTTGCCGCAATCCGTATGGTTCAACCCTCTGCCGTCCATGCTTGTTCCAAGCGGTAGCGCCCCGTTACTGGACATTCTCATGCGCCGATTCGCAATCGGCGCACGGGCAAAGGTCCCGCAAATAATCAAAAGTATAGATGCCGGAAGAATGCCCGTCACTCCAATAAATCTGCAAAGCGTAGCGGCCCACCAGTTCCGCTTTTTCCGGCTTCAGCGGTCCGGAAGTGAACATCGGCAGCGGGCCGGATTCCCAGGACGGCGCAGGCTCGGAATTGAGGCATGTGGCGCAGGGGCACCTGTCACGAAGGTACGGGTAGGAATAGGAACTGTGGTGTCCGTCGGCCCATTCAATCACCAGATCGTTGCCTTCGCCGTGCAGCCGAATCGTCCGGGGAGTTAAGGCCATGTCCTCACTCCGTTATAATTTGCGGAATCTGTTCACCGGCGCGGGTCACCTGTTCCACCAGTGCTCTGGCCACGGACTGGTAAACTTCGGCCAGCGGTGAATTCAGATCGAGCGCAACCGGCCGGCCCGCGTCACTCTGGATACGAATTTTCGGATCGAGCGGAATTTCACCCAGAAACGGAATCGCCAGACGCTCCGCCGCCGCTTTGGCCCCACCGTGCCCGAAAATATCTTCGCGGACGCCGCAGTGCGGGCACACATAATAACTCATGTTCTCGACGATTCCCAGAATGGGGATGTTCAATTTTTTGAACATGGCGATCGCTTTCCAGGCCACGTCGAGCGCCAGGTCCTGCGGCGTGGAAACGATGACGGCCCCGGTGAGGGGAATGGTCTGCGAAAGGCTGAGCTGGATGTCGCCCGTTCCCGGCGGAAGGTCCATCACCAGGTAGTCGAGCTCTCCCCAGTTCACGTCGCCCAGAAACTGCTGTATGGTCTTGTGCAGCATGGGGCCGCGCCAGATGACGGCCTCATTTTCCGGAAGGAAATAGCCCATGGAGATGATCTTGATGCCCCACTCGACCGGCGGCTCGAGCTTGCCTTCCACAACATGCGGCTCCTGCTTGCCGCCCATCAGGGCGGGAACGCTGGGTCCGTAAACGTCCGTATCCATCAGTCCGACTTTTGCGCCCTGCCGATGGAGCGCCACGGCAAGGTTGGCTGCCACAGTGGATTTTCCGACACCGCCTTTGCCGCTGGCCACGGCGATGGTGTACCTGACGTGGGGAATCAGGTTGGATTGTGTTTTGGGTGGAGAAGCCGACGGAGTGGCGATTTCAACTTCCACCTTCGGAACGCCAATGGCTTCAACTGCCTTGCGAATGGCGGCGGCAAGCTGGGAATTTGCCTTCGGAGGCGCTGCTGTCTTCGTCTCAATCACAATCACCGCGCGATCGGACGAGACCTCAATGTCCTTCACGTAGCCCAGTGAAACAATGTCTTTGCGCTGCGCAGCATCCTCGACGCCCTTCAGCGCCTCCAGGATCTGCTGCGGACTGACTCGATTGCTCATCGTTGCTCCCGG